>ENA-UEPG01000350-UEPG01000350.1-human-gut-metagenome-genome-assembly--contig:-NODE-350-length-48873-cov-13.625769_pt1 | contig 48873 bp, 34 predicted proteins | sample MGYA00242893_ERZ507902 | MGnify/ENA primary metagenome ERZ507902 (study PRJEB26167, sample SAMN06115491) | human gut metagenome | host: Homo sapiens | place: China:Gansu | collected 2015-04-23...
ATCCTGCTTATCGTCCCGAATGGGTTGCAGCCCACGTCGACCGTATCACCCGAATGGTGGAAAGGGATAAAAATCATTCATGTGTTATCGGATGGTCATTAGGAAACGAATGTGGTAATGGAATTGTGTTCCACGATGAGTATAAGCGTTTGAAGAAATATGACCCCGGTCGTTTTGTACAGTTCGAGCAGGCTTGGGAAGATTGGAATACAGATATTGTCTGTCCGATGTACCCTAATATGTGGAAAATAACAGAATATGGGAAGTCCGGCAAACAGCGACCGTTTATCATGTGTGAGTATGCTCACGCCCAAGGAAACAGCAATGGCAATTTTAAAGACCTTTGGGATATTATTTATGACAGCCCTAACTTGCAAGGCGGTTTTATCTGGGATTTTATGGATCAGGGATTTAAGGTAAAGACCGAACCAAGAGACGGACGTACTTATTGGACGTATAATGGTAAGATGGGGAGCTATAAATGGCTGGAAGATAAGAAAGGGGAACTAAACACGGGAACTGACGGTTTGATTTCTGCCAATGGTATTCCCAAACCACAAGCGTATGAAGTGAAGAAAGTGTATCAGTACATTCAGTTTAGCGCAAAAGACTTGGGGAAAGGAATTATTTCCATTAAAAACCGTTATGACTTTACCAATCTGGATGAGTATGCTTTCATGTGGGAAATATACAAAAACGGAGAAAAAATATCTACAGGGGATTTCAACGTTGATTTAATACCTCACGAAGAGAAAGAGATACGTTTATCTCTTCCTGTTATTCCGGAAGACGGGAATGAGTATTTCCTTAATCTCTATGCGCACACCCGGGTTGCTACCGATTTAGTACCTGCCGGTTATGAAGTAGCTAGAGAGCAGATGCAATTAAATAAAAGTAGTTTCTTCACATCGCTTCCGCCTTGTTCGGGAAAACTATCTTATGAAACAAAAGATAATATTTTGTCTTTTCAATCGGGGGGCGTTTCTGGTAAGATTGATTTGAAAAAGGGAATCTTATTTGATTATATGATAAATGGCGAGCAACCTATCAAGCAATATCCCGAACCAGCCTTTTGGCGTGCTCCGATTGATAATGATTTTGGAAATAAAATGCCCACTTTGGCAGGTGTTTGGCGGACAGCTCATGTCAACCGTTATGTGAAGAAAGTGACAATAGACGAACAGAATGAAAAAGGATTATCCATCAGGATTGATTGGATATTAAATGATATTCAGGTTCCTTATATGATGGAATATTTGATCTGTAATAATGGTGCTATTGTTGTGACAGGCAGTATCGACCTGACAGGAACGAAACTTCCCGAACTTCCCCGTTTTGGTATGCGTATGGAATTGCATCAACCTTATGAAAACTTGGTCTATTACGGTAGAGGGCCTTTTGAGAACTATATCGACCGTTATTCGAGTTCCTTCATCGGACGATATGAGGATAAGGTTGAAAATCAGTTCTATTGGTATACACGTCCGCAGGAAACAGGAAATAAAACAGATGTTCGTTGGCTGTCCTTATTGGATAGCGAAGGGCAAGGAGTGAGAATTACAGGCTTGCAACCTATCGCATTTTCCGCTTTGCATTTCTCACCGGAAGACCTTGATCCCGGCCTGACCCGTAAATTGCAGCATACTATCGACATTGTTCCGCAAAAGAATATCTTTCTGCACGTTGACTTGAAGCAACGTGGATTAGGCGGCGATAATAGTTGGGGAATGTATCCGCACAATGAATATCGCTTGCTTGACAAGAAATATACTTATAGCTATATGATTGAATTGGTAAAAAAGAATTCAGATTAAGGCTATTATTTGAATCAGTGGCAGATAAAATCTTCAATAGCATTGAGTAAATAAATTCTCCCCTTCGTATTTGTTTTCCATATATAACAAATACGAAGGGACTATTTTTTTGTATAAAGGAATGTGCTCTTTTGGAGATTTTTATGTATGTTTGTCACATGTTTAATATGAAAGGAAGCGGTTGTAAGTGAAGAACACGATTAAATATCTGATTCTTTTAATCATATACTTGGTTTGTGGTGTAAATCTGCAAGCCCAGAATTATACATTTCGTAATGTAGTCATGTCCGATGGACTGTCCGGGCTATTGGTGAACGCCATTTATAAAGACTCGGAAGGTTTTGTCTGGCTAGGAACAGATAATTGTCTCGATCGTTTTGATGGTGTGAAAGTTCGCCATTATGAATTTCGAGGCGTGGATTCCGGAAGGAAGAAACGGGTGAACTGCATCACGGAAACAGCCGACAATCAGCTTTGGGTGGGAAACGGTATCGGACTTTGGCGTCTGAATCGTGCAAACGGCCAGCTGGAGAGAATTGTTCCCGAAAAGATAGATTTTGCTGTAAATACCTTACTTCCGGATGGAGATATTCTCTATATCGGTACGGAGAAAGGATTGTTCATCCAAAAGGACGGGCAATTGCTCCAAGTATTGACCGACCGGAATATGCTGGCTGCTTGTAATCGAATTATGGATCTCTGTCTGAATGAAGATAAAAGTGCGTTATGGCTGGCTACAGTGCAAGGTTTATTCTCTTATTCATTGAAAGATGGTAAGATTGATTCCTGGCATTTCCAGGAGAATGTTCCCGAGGCCGATTATTTCCGCTGCCTGACTCGTATTGGAGAAACCCTTTATCTAGGTACAATGAGCCAGGGAGTAGTTCGTTTCGATATAAACAAAAAGAGCTTTTCGCATACGGTGTCTTTAGGCTGTGATGTCATTTCCGACATATCCAGTGATGGAAAGGAGACAGTATACATTGCAACAGATGGTAATGGCGTTCATTTCCTTTCACATAAAGCCCAACAAGTGGCACGTCGTTTTTGTCACGATGTAAGTGATAAAGAAGGTATTCGCAGTAATTCCATTTATTCACTATTGGTGGATGACAGAGGTGCTGTTTGGGTGGGGCACTTTCAGGCAGGTTTGGATTACTCACTTTATCAGAATGGTCTTTTCCAAACTTATGCTTATCCTCCTCTGTTTAACTCTGCCAATCTTTCTATTCGTTCTTTTGTCAACAGAGGACACGAAAAAGTCATCGGTTCACGTGACGGCTTGTATTATATAAATGAAGCTACCGGAGTCGTAAAGAGTTTTGTGAAACCTGTTTTGACTTCGGATTTGATATTGACAATCTGTTTTTATGAAGGCGAATATTATATCGGTACGTATGGCGGAGGTATGATGGTGTTGAATCCGGAGACGTTATCTCTTGAATATTTTGCCCGGGGAGGAGATACAGAGCTGTTTCAGAAAGGACATATCTTTTGTGTGCGACCGGATGAGAAAGGAAATCTCTGGATAGGCACTTCACAGGGATTGTTCTGTTATAATAAACAGGCAAAACAGATCAAACACTTTACCAGCGCCAATTCCCAATTGCCGGAAGGTAACGTTTATGAAGTTAGTTTTGACTCTACCGGCAAAGGATGGATTGCCACGGAAACCGGTATGTGTATATATGATCCTGCTTCTCAAAGTTTACGATCTAATGTGTTCCCTGAAGGATTTGTGCATAGGGATAAGGTGCGCACCATTTACGAAGATACCGGACACGACCTTTATTTTATTCGTGAAAAGGGGAGTCTGTTTACCTCTACTTTAACGATGGATCGTTTTCGGAACCGTTCCGTCTTTTCCACGCTTCCTGACAATTCGCTGATGTCGATCGTGGAAGATAACCAGGGTTGGTTGTGGGTGGCTTGCAATGATGGATTGTTACGCATAAAGGAAGAAGGAGAAGAGTACGATGCCTTCACTTTCAATGATGGAGTACCAGGACCTACTTTTACGAATGGGGCTGCTTATAAAGATGAAAAAGGAATATTATGGTTCGGCAACACCAAAGGTTTGATTTATGTCGATCCGAAGCGGGTGGATGAAGTGCGTGGTAAAGTCCGTCCGATTGTGTTTACGGATATATTAGCTAATGGTATTTCTTTTACCAACCCGTCTTTAAAATATAATCAGAATAATCTGACTTTCTGCTTTACGGATTTTGCTTATGGTCTGCCTTCTGCTCTATTGTACGAATATCAGTTGGAAGGAGTGGATAAAGACTGGAAACTATTGGCTGCGCAGAATGAGGTTTCCTATTATGGATTATCTTCCGGAACTTATACGTTCCGTGTGCGCCTTCCGGGAAATGAACAGTCGGAAGCTGTTTATCAAGTGACGGTGCGTCCTATGATACCTTGGTGGGGATGGGCACTTTCTGTTTTATTAATTGTAGGCATTATTGCTTTTATACGATATTATGTGTGGAATCGTATGCGCCGCCTGCTTACTTCTCCTGCATCGGCAATCTCCGTATCCGTAGAGAAGACACAGCAGAAAGACCAAACGATAGAACAAGCGGAAGTGATTTCTGAAGAGTCTTCTATCGCTACAACCGAAGAAAAGTATAAAACCAACAGGCTGACTGAAGAAGAATGTAAAGAGCTCCATAAGAAACTGGTTGCTTATGTGGAGAAAGAAAAGCCATATATTAATCCTGATTTGAAAATGGGCGACCTGGCTTCTGCTCTGGATACTTCTTCGCATTCATTATCGTATCTTTTGAATCAATATCTCAATCAGTCTTATTATGATTTTATAAACGAATACCGCGTCACTCAATTCAAGAAAATGGTGGTGGATAGTCAATATTCCCGCTATACATTAACTGCACTGGCAGAACTTTGCGGCTTCAGTTCTCGTGCTTCTTTCTTCCGCTCATTCAAAAAGAGTACGGGAGTCACTCCGAATGAATATATTCGTAGTATAGGTGGAACAGCCAAAGAAGAGTAACTTTTCGACTTATTATCACTGAAATCTATTTTATACTCATATCCCTTTCACCCTTCACACCGCCCTATTCATCGGGGTTAGAGGGTGAAGGACCTCCCTTCACCAAGTGGATTTTCCTTTTACTAGTCTTTTTCTCGTAATCTATTAATAGATAAGTTCTTCTTCTCCCTATATAAACTTCTTTTGGTCCTATTGCAAAGTTGTTTTTTATAGGGAGTAATCTATAAACGCAAGCTTTGTTTTTATAAATGAAACTTTCGTTTATAAAAACAAAGCTTGCAATTATATAATTGAAGCTTTCATTTATAGTTTGCCCTTAATCAAACATAACTTTGCAATAAGTGCAAAGCAAGTTTATCTTTAATGAAACGGAACTTATCTATTAATGTTCGTACTTCATTAATAGCTTTGATGTGACAATGAAACGATCAAATAATAAAATTGAAGAGGGGAAGAGGATGGGAGCAAACGAGCGTAAGTGGAGCAAAGATATGTTGATTTGAGTGATTTGAGTCTCATTTTATAAAGTGATACTCTCTTTTTTGTAAACGTAATATATTGATAATTAGAGTTGTATATTTAAATAAGTCTACCTAGATTCATTGAGATTGATCTGCTTTATTTTCTGGCTGTTATATCCAAAATCACCTCTATATTTGCATCGTGATCAAAACCGAAAAAGATAGTATTATGGAGACAACAGCTAACACTTCCGACAACATTATCACCCGTTCTTATGAAGAATATTATCAGGTGATTCTTACCTATATTACTTATCGTATCACTCATCGCTACGAAGCGGAGGATCTAACCCAGGATGTATTTGTACGTCTGCTGGACTACAAGCAAATGCTCCGTCCGGACACAGTGAAATATTTCTTGTTCACCATTGCCCGCAATATTGTGATCGACTATATCCGTCGTTATTATAAGAAACAGGAGATAGATAGTTACATCTATGATACTATGTCCACTTCTACCAATGAAACCGAAGAAAAAATTATCGGTGATGATTTAATGACAATGGAACGGACCCGCTTGGCTGCTATGCCCGAACAACGTCGGTTAATTTATACATTGAACCGCTTCGAAAATAAAACGTCTCCGGAAATCGCAAATGAACTGAATTTAAGTTGCAGGACGGTGGAAAACCATCTGTTTCTGGGACGTCGTGAAATGCGCGAGTTTTTCCGGAATTGTATATAATCTTATTCATTAATAAATAACCCTTTGTGCTTATGGAAAAGGAGTCAGAATTTACAAAGAGGTACTTGTATGCCTCACCTTATTTTAGAGAACAAAAATTTAATACTATTTTTAAACCTCAAATTTAATTTTATGAAACGAAGAGGATTAATATTTAATTCGCGACCTAACAAAACAGCGGTGTTTGCGTTAGGATTAATGCTGGGACTTTGTCCTGTTTCAAAGGCGTGGGCCGATACAAACATGAAAGATAGTCAAGTAGTGGCACAGGCTCAAAAGAAAGTGAAAGGTCAAGTCGTTGATGCAACAGGCGAACCATTGATTGGTGTGAATATTACTGTAATAGGAGGAACAGAAGGAACTATTACGGATATCGACGGAAATTATACGATTGGTGTACCTGCTGGAGCTAAGTTGAAATTCAGCTATATTGGTTATAAGGATCAAATTATAGATGTGGCTGCACAAACTGTGATAAATGTAAAATTGCAGGAAGATAGCGAAGTATTGGACGAAGTTGTGGTAGTGGGATACGGTTCACAAAAGAAGGAGACATTGACTGGTGCTGTAACAGTGGTATCTGATAAAATGTTGAAGAATAAAGGAACGATGTCAAGTCCGTTACAGGCAATGCAAGGTCAGGTTCCGGGTGTTACGATCACTCGCAATTCGGCAGCTCCGGGAGATGAGAGCTGGGGCTTGAAATTGCGTGGTTCTGTTTCTGCAAATAATGCGGAGCCATTGATCGTTATTGACGGAGTTGCTTATGATGGTGTAAATGCACTGCGTAATATCAACCCTTCTGATATTCAGTCTATCAATTTTCTGAAAGATGCATCGGCTGCTATTTATGGTTCCCGGGCTGCAGGTGGTGTGGTATTGGTAACCACTAAGCAGGCAAAGGAAGGAAAAGCGAGAATAGAATATAGCGGTTCATACACTTACAAGATGGTGGGATTGCAGCCGAAGCTGATGACTATGAACGAGTGGGCAAATGCAGTGTTACAGACTTGTCAGAACGATGGTCAGCCGGATTCTTACTCATGGGTGAAATATGCGAAAATGGCATTGGCTAATGAAGGTAAATACATTGATTTGGATCACAGTGCAAATCCTTTTGCTCCCAGCTATTCAGATGTAATGGATTTCGTGTTCATGGATACCAACTGGCAAGACGTGTTGTTCGGCAATTCTTATTCTACGCAACATGACTTAGCTGTTTCCGGAGGTACAGAAAAGAATTTATATCGCTTGTCCGTAGGGTATATGTATGATGACAGTAACTTGAAGTGGGGAAATAATAACAATCAGCGTTTCAATCTTCGTTTGACTAATAAACTGAAAGTCTTTGATAACTTTTCTATTGAATCTGTGATAGCCTATAACCGTCAGGATCAGGTGGCTCCTTCACAACTGAATAGAACATTGACTTCCAGTTATCCGCAACCGGGACTTCCGGCTTCTACGATTGATGGAAAACCTTATTCGTGGGGAACTTGGTTGTCACCGATTTGGTTTGCCGAACTGGGTGGAGATAATAAACTGAAAGTATCTGAAATTAATATCAGTGAGAAATTCACTTACAATATTAATAAACATCTGGATGTAGTAGCAAATCTCGGTTATAACTCCGGAGTAGCTTCACGTGATATAAAGAAGATGGCTATTACTTCTTATAATTATGCGGGAACCAAGATAAACACTAAGGCTGACGGTTACAAACAGGAAGAGTCGTCTTACGAGAAAACAAGTTCGCGTACAGACTTCTATTCTATGGCAGGTTATGTTGATTATCATAATACATTTGCGCAGCATCATAATGTAAGTGCAATGGTTGGTGCTCAATATGAATTGAAAGAATACGATTATTTTGGTGTATCGGTGAAAGATATACAGAACTCGTTGGAAACTGTAAATGGGGCAGGTTTGGTAAATCTGACAGATAAACATGGTACAAAGTGGCATGAGGCTGTGATGTCCTACTATTCTCGTTTAAACTATAATTATAAGTCAAAATACTTATTGGAAGTAAATATGCGTTATGATGGTTCTTCCAAGTTTAAACCGGAAAATCGCTGGGACTTCTTTTATGGAATATCCGGTGGATGGCGTATTACGGAAGAGGCGTTTATGAAGAACATCAAATGGTTGAACGATTTGAAAATCCGTCTTTCTTATGGTGAAGTTGGTAACCAGAGTGGTATTGATCGATATGATGGTACACAATTCTATAAATTTGAATCTCAAAGCGGAGCTTATATCGGTCCTAACAAAGGCACTATCATAGATACGAATGGTAAAATCGCTTCTCTGGGACGTGAATGGGAACGCATTAAGAACTATAATTTAGGATTGGATTTTTCCTTGTTCAATTCCCGTCTGACAGGTACTGCCGAAGTATACATGAAACGTAATGATAATATGTTGATTAATGTTTCTTATCCGGGAGTTCTGGGTGATAACGCAGGTATGTCAAACAATGGAAAATTCAGATCACATGGATGGGAAGTCATGGTAAACTGGTCTGATAAGATTGGAAAAGACTTCACTTATCATGTAGGAGGTACTTATTCTTTTAATACGAATAAACTGACGGATATTGGTGCAGTTTCAGTTCTGAAATCCGGTTTTGTTGATAAACAGCAAGGTTATCCGTTGAATAGTATTTTTGGTTTGCGTTATGCCGGCAAAGCACAGACAGAAGAAGAACGTCAAAAATATCTATATCGCTTCCTGACTGGTAATACTATCGGATTGACAGAACAAAACTTCCGTTTGGGAGATAATATGTATGCTGACGTAAATAATGACGGCAAACTGGATCAGAATGATATTGTTTATTTAGGTACAGATGATCCGAAAATCTCTTTCTCTTTTAATGTAGGAGCAGAATGGAAGGGATTTGATTTATCATTGGTTTTCCAGGGTGCTGCTCAACGTACAATCTTCCGTACGGGAGATAATAACGGTAATGAGATTTGGCGTATACCGATGAAAGCATTATATCTGAACACTTCGAATCAATCGGTAGGTAACACGTGGAGTCCGGAGAACCGGGGTGCTTATTATCCGACATATAGTAATAAGAATGAAATCAATGACTACAACTATCAGGCTTCTTCCTGGTCAGTGGAAGATGGTTCTTACATTCGTCTGAAAAATGTGACATTGGGATACAATGTACCTTCTGCCTTTTTAGCTAAAACGAAAGCAATTAGTTCTTGTCGTGTATATGTAGCAGGTGCTGATCTTTGGGAATATTCTAAAATTAACGACGGATGGGATCCGGAGGCTAGCCGTAAGGTATCAGCAGCAGGACGTTTCCCCTTTGTCCGTACAGTGACTTTCGGATTAAATCTAACTTTTTAATGTATGAAGAATATGAAACTATATAAGAAAGCTTTTTTAATTTTATCGCTTGGTCTGACACTGAATTCGTGTCTGGATCTTGATCCGCAGGACCAACTGGCAGATGGCAACTTATGGGGGGCAGCAGATGATTTTAAATATTTTGCAACTAATTTCTATGGTTGGACCCGTGATTTCAAGTCTGTTATTTCTGATGGTGCACATTCTGACTGGCGTTCGGACTTGATGACTTCCAGTTCTGTAAATATGTACAGCAATGGTAGTAATCCGATTCCTACTTCAGACGGTAACTATACCAGCAATTATGCCCATATCCGCCGTTGCAATTTGTTGCTGCAAAAAGCGGCGTCTTTTTCCGGTAACGGTGATATTAGTCGCTATGTAGCAGAAGCGAAGTTCTTCCGTGCTTATTCTTATTTTGATTTGGTGCAATTGTTTGGCAATGTGATTATCACTAAAGAACCGTTGGATATTACTTCACCCGAGTTACGCATGAGCCGCAATGACCGTAGCGAAGTGATTGACTTCGTGATTCAGGATTTGAAGGATGCGGCTGAAGTATTGCCGGAAACAATTACGACAGACGATGAAGGGCGTATTTCAAAATGGGGAGCTTATGCATTCCTTTCACGTGTCGCTTTATATGAAGGCACATGGCAACAAAACCGCAATAATGAAGAACGTGGCAAAGCATTGTTGAGTATTGCAGCGGATGCGGCGAAAAAAGTTATCGACAGTAAGCAATTCGAGCTATTCAAACCAGCAGCATTGGGAGAGATGGCTTATAAATACCTGTTCATTTTAGAGAATGTACAGTCTAATCCTGCGAATCTGACTAAGAGTGCCAATAAAGAATATATATTCTATCGTCGTCATGATGAAACGATTGCTCCGATCGGGACTAATATCACACATGGTTGTGTAGCGAACGTGCAATATATTAATCGTAAATTTGTGAATATGTATCTTTGTAGCAATGGGCTACCTATTGACCATGCCAAGAGTGCTGATGTCTTTAAAGGTTATGGAGGTCTGACTACGGAATTTGAAAATCGTGATAATCGCATGAAGAACTGTCTTCTGGCTCATGGCACTAAATATTGGGATAACGACAAACCGCGTATTGACTGGAAAGGTATGGATGGGGAAGATGCGACCAATGCCATTACATGTAATGTATTCCAAGGTTCCGGTTATCAAAACCAAAAATGGGGTACGGAACGTAAGGTGGCTGATACATTTGAAGGTTACGACTTTCCGATTATTCGTTATGCAGAAGTTTTATTGAATTATGCCGAAGCTATGTATGAGTTGGGAACCACCGGCAAAGCTTTGGATGATGCTTTGAATATCTCGTTGAATTTGGTTCGTCTCCGTGTAAACCCGGATATGCCTAAACTGACTACGTCTTTTGCTTCAGAAAACAGTTTGAATATGCGAGAGGAAATCCGTCGTGAACGTACCATCGAATTGTACAATGAAGGTTTCCGAGTTGATGATTTGAAGCGTTGGAATACTGCTATTGTAGAGATGCCTAAACCTATTCTAGGAGTGAAATGGACAGGAACTGATTTTGCGACTTCATGGGCTGGCGCTTCTAATATGGCAAAAGACTCCGATGGCTGTTTGATCTTGGAAAATAGTCGGCGCTGGGGTGGTAAAAATGACCTGTATCCGCTTCCGGTAGATCAGTGTCAGTTGAATCCGAACTTAGGACAGAATCCGGGATGGCAATAATCAAGTCTGAATAACTTAAAGAATAAGAATCATGAAAAGAGATTATATAAAATATTTTGTTGGACTGGCGGCTTGTTCGTTTTTAGGTCTGACTTCATGTGATGATGATAAGGATTTAGGAGGAAAGATGGACGAAATGATTACAGTATCCACCATTACTCTTAACGAAACTCAATATGATGCAGGGAATAAAACAATTTGTCTGCTGAAGAACAAAGAACTGCAACTCTCTTGGAGTATTGCACCTGAAAATGCAACCAATGCTAATGTGCAATGGACTTCGTCGGATGAATCTATTGTTGCTGTTACACGGGAAGGTAAGGTCGTGACTAAGGATAAAGCAGGAAAAGCTATTATTACATTAACGCCGGAAATCGGTTTCGGTCCGGAGGCTACGATCGTCACTAGAACAGTTGAAGTTATGGACGAATATACCTATATGTCAGCCATCAATATAACTAATGTTCCGGCAGAAGAGATTGCGGCAGGCGATGAATATCAATTAACTGTTTCTTCAGAACCGGCAACTACTACGTTCAAGCGTTATAAATGGACAAGTAGTAACCCGGAAGTAGCTACGGTGGATGAAAAGACAGGTTTGGTGACCGGAATCAGCAAAGGGGATGCGATTATTATAGTGACGGCTGATGATTTCAGTTCGAATCCGGTGTCTGCAAGTTGCGAGATAGGGGTTAAGATAGTAACTCCAATTACCGGAATGACGTTTACTGAAGATGCGGAACTTAATCAATTGGGATATGGACAGGAATATCAGGTTAAGTACACATTGGAACCGGTAGATGCTACTGCTTCGCTGCTGACTTGGACGAGTGATAATCCGGAGGTGATTAGTGTGGATAAGACTGGTAAATTGAAAGTACATACTACTAAGGCCGCTTCTGCTGTGATAACAGCTTCTTATGGCCCTGTTGTACAAAATGTAACTGTCACAGTTGCCGATGGACGTTTCTGGTATTCATTAGGTAATGGTTTGGGTAACGGACTGGATAATAATTGGTATTTGGATGGCAACAATGCGTCTGTCGTTTCATCTGACGGAAATAAGACCACTGTTCAGATGGGCTCTGGATACCGTGGTGACTTATGGCTTGCAAGAAATGGTAAAGGAAAAATTGTAAATGTAACTCCTGCTGATTATAGATATTTTGCCATTAAGATAGGATTTAAATCTCAATTGATTCCAGGAAAGAACAAACCCAATGGCTGTATTAAATTAGAGATTTTTGATGATGGCATTAAGAAAATCGGTCCTGAATATTTTGGAACAGGTGGAGATGCTAATAATAGATACGAGATTCTGGGTGCAAGTGAGATTTCGACTGCGGAGCCAAATGTCTTGTATTACGACTTACAGTCAAAATATAAAACAGTGACTCCTACAGATTGGAATCAGGTATTTGATTTAGTGCAATGTAAGTTTGTAATTGCCGATTTCCCGGAAACTGCTCAGACTTATGATCTTTACTGGATTCGTTCTTTCAAATCCCTAGAGGAACTTCAAGCTTTTGTAAACAGTGAAAACAATAACGAATAACTACCATGAATAAGATGAAAATACATACAATAATAGGAGCAGGGCTTTTAGCCCTGACTTCTACCGCACTTTTTGCCTGCAGTGAGATAGAAGACGGTTCTAATGATATGAGCAGTTGGCCGGAAGTAAAGGATTATGTTACGACCTTGGAGCATCCTTGTATGCTCCATACGGAAACGGATTTTGAGTTTGTAAAAGGGAAAGTACTATCCGGTGCACAGCCCTGGAAGAACGCATTCGACCATTTAACTCGTGGTGGAAACAACTTGTCGCAATCCGGCTATAAGGCATCTCCTGTGAAATTGTTGGCGCGTCTCGACCAAAATAACTGGTCTGGTAAATATCCTAATGACTGGAATAATTATACGAAATTGATGAGAGATGCCGCTGCCGCCTATCAATTGGCTCTTCGATGGAAATTGTCGGAGACGGATGGCACACAATATGCCGATGCAGCTATTGCTATTCTGAATGATTGGGCTAAAACCTGTACCGGTTTTATCGTGAACGATAAAGGGGAGTTTATAGATCCGAACGAGTTCTTGATTTTTATACAAGTACATCAAATAGCAAATGCAGCGGAAATAATGCGTTCTTACTCCGGATGGCAAGACGCTGACCTTGCAAAGTTCAAATCATGGATAGTCGATGTGTTCTATCCTCATATTACGAAATTCCTGTCCACACACAATGGAAACGAATGTGCACTTCATTATTGGCTGAACTGGGATTTGTCTGCAATGACTGCATTGCTTTCTATCGGTATCCTGACAGACGATAACTTCAAAATCAATGAAGCCATTCAATACTTTAAGTTTGGTATCGGTTCGGGAAATATAGGAAACGGTGTCCCGTTTACGCACCTAGACCCGGATAGTAATGAAATGTTGGGACAATGTCAGGAATCAGGTCGCGACCAGGGACATGCCACTTTGTGTGTCAGCTTGTTAGGCGCTTTCTGCCAGATGGCAAAGAATGTGGGGGAAGACCTTTTCATATTCGATGACGGACGTGCATTAGCTATGTGTGAGTATGTGGCTAAATATAACATCGGTGGTGCTGAAACTGGTAGCTCAAGCGCTAGCTGGAAGATGACTGATTTTAGATATACGGATAATGACTTGCCTTATACTACCTATACCAATTGCAGTGGTAGCTGGGATACTATCTCGGCACAGGAAAGAAGAGAAGGAAAAGATTCCCGTGGTGAGGTGCGTCCTGCATGGGAATTAGTGAACCGTCTGGCACAGGATTATGGAAAATCAAGTATCTATGCCAAGATGTGGGTAGATAAGATGCGTGAGAACGCTGGTCGCGGAAATTCAGATGGCGGAGCCGGTGATTACGGACCTAATAGCGGTGGATATGACCAGTTAGGTTTCGGTACATTGATGTTTGCCAAAGAATAAATAATAAAAGATTCCGTACCGGATGAAGTATAAACGGGGAGAGTGCACAAAGCAAAATCTCCCCGTTTTTTAATTTCAGGGCTATCAATTATATCTTACTTTCCCGGGAAACAACCTTGTTTCCGAAAAAGTAAGATACATCTTCATAGAAAATATATATTTTTGCAACAAGCATTGTGTTTTACTTAATTTTATATCTTATGAATAAGAAACTATTAGTGTATTTGTGCGGAGTAGTGATATGCTTTATGGCTGTCTGCTCCGATAATGAAGATGAACAGACGAAACCACAAGAACAACCCAAAGAAACACCGGAAGTGATAACGGAAGTGGTAGAAACTTTGGAAGAGACAGTGCCTTAGGCTAGTGACTTTGTTGAAGTGTTGAAGAAAGCCGATTTGACAGGAGTGACTGCGGAAAAGATTACTGTATTTGCCGTCAGGAATGAACTTACTAACACAAGAGCGAATGTGGGACTGGATACTGTGTCGGTGAAACGTCATATCGTTGTCGGTACCCATAAAAAAGAAGAACTGACGGATGGACAGAAGTTGACAAGTGTGAGCGGTGAACAATTACTGGTTTCCAAGGCAGGCGACGAAATTTCTATAAATGGTGTCGTTGTAGCCGGAGAGCCGGTGCAGGCAGGTGACAGTTATATCTATGTTGTTCCTAAAGTGATACCGGCACGTGAACCCGGTTCATCCGAGCCGATATTACATTATACCACTCTTAAGGTTAGGAAATTGACAGGAGATGACTATGGTACTTCCTCACCATTGGAAGGCGTTGTTGTAAAAGCGTTGAACAGCACTAGAGATTCGTTGGCTCGTTACGAAACAAATAGTTCGGGTGAAGTAACAATCAGCCATGCTTCCGATACCATTTTCTATCAGTTGTATAAAGCCGGTTATCAAACGTATGTTGACTGGAATGTCGACGGTAAGATTGACGAGAACGAACAGATACCGGAAGGGGGATTGAATATGGTCATCTATACTGCTAGCGGAAATAAAACAGAAAGCTGCTTCATGAAAGAAGAACAGGCGGATGATGAAATGCTATTGGATGAGGCAAAGGAGCAGTGGCAGTCTTGCATTAAAAGTTTCTACGACCAGAACCGCGTACTTAATCAAAAGTTGTGTTATGGATTTGGCAATTTCTCATATCGTAACGATATTGATTCGTGTTCTTATGAGTATTGGAGAACGGCTTATAAGGCAATTGATTTAGGTGTACGTCTGCAAAAGAAAGGTGTAAATGTAGATTCTTCCTGGAAGGACTTCTCCAATTCGGTGCAAATAGACATGAGCTTGATTTATGCTGATATTCTGGGATTTTATAGTAAGGTTATGATATGGGATGCCGAAAGTGACAGGTTTGTAAGTGATACGAACGCTTTGATTCAATCTTTGGATAAAGTGGTGAAAGAGCTTCCGGAACAACAGAAGGGAGCAGCTTATGCGATAGCTGCAAGGGTTTACCTAAGTAAGAAAGAGTATCAAAAGGCATATGGGTACTGCAAAAAAGTGATGGATATGGGGCAGTATGCGCTTGTTCCGAACAAGGATGTATTTGATAGCCAGGTGAATAAATCAGTACTTTGGAGTGGATATAAAGATGATAATCTAGCTTTGAAAAAAGGAACTTACTATCATCCTGTCCGTTATCAGGAAGTTCTTCTGATGTACTCGGAAGCAGCTAATGAATTGGGAAATATATCGGAAGCGATAGCACCTTTAAACCTAATAATGCGGTCGGAAGGCAAAGCGGAAATAGCACCTGCAGGTTCTACTAAGGAAGAAATCAGAAAATATATCAATACATTGTTTGATACCTATTTGCAACATGAAGGTTTGGAGTACCAAACTTGGAGACGCTGGGGAGTGCTGGATGCAAAGATTGGAAACAAGTTTGGCTATCAGTCTCCTAAGAACTCGTTACTCCCGATTCCTAAGGCAATCTCGATACAATATCCGGAAATGACACAGAATCCGGGATATTATTAAGTAGGCTAATATAGTTTAGGAGTCTTTTTGTTCTCTATAGAAAACGATTCTTTTCAGAAATCGTCTTCTATAGAGAATATTTTTAATTGATAAGTAAGAAGTGGAATTATTTATCAGAATTGCTTTTGCCCGCAACTTTTCTACCATAAGATAGTATAAAGCCCGAACAATTATATTATTTTTGTGTATAACTATAAAGAACTTGTAGAATAACAGTGATTTAATGATGATGGAGTATGGAACAGAATAATATAAATCATGAACCTGTAGAAGTTGGGTTAGACGATGATATACGTAATAAAGTGTCGTTTATTACGTTTATTATTCCGGCATTTGCTCGTGCATATAAAATGAATGTGCAGAAAGCATATTTCTACTTGAAGGAATTTGGTGGAATGGATTTCTTGCAACAACATTGGTGGACATTGCACGTAGAGAATCCTTTTTGGGCTGTAAGAAGTCTATTTGACGTATGTTTTAAGAATGGTGGACGTATAGAACAATATCACTATGAGGGTATATCACGGCAGTAGTTTGCACATTGATGAGATAGATTTGTCAAAAGGAAGATGGGGACGTGATTTTGGTCGCGGCTTCTATGTAACTAATATCCGTTCACAAGCAGAAGTTTGGGCTGCTCGGAAAGGCCAGGAGACTGGAACAAGTGGAGTTGTTACTGAATATGATTTTATGGAATATGCCTACGAGGACGACCGATTGAAAGTTCTACGTTTTGATTCATATAATGAAGATTGGTTTGATTTTATTATACTAAACAGAAGTGCACCCAGAAATCAAGTTCATGATTACGATATTGTAGAAGGTCCCGTAGCTGATGACCAGATATCCACACGGATTTTTTTATATCAGAGTGGCATACTTACAAAACAAGAGTTTCTCGATGAGTTAAGATTCAAGAAACCAACTCATCAAATATGCTTTTGTTCTGTTTTATCGCTGCAAATGCTTGCTCCGGTAGATACCAAATTTGATGCTGAAATTATGCTAATCAGTGATAGCCTGATTGCACAGCTCATAAAGAAAGAACAATGGTCGGATATGAAAGCTGTGAATTTCTTTTATAGCTCTTATCTGTACTCATTATTGATTAATCCATCTACAGAGTACTATAAGAAAACTATTGATGATTTATATGAGCTATTATTAAGAGAACTTTAGGGACCGATGAATAAGACGGACTTGAAGGGAGAAAACTGATAGATTAGAAGAATTATAGAAAAAATAGTGAAGGGGATTAGGTATTTACCTAATCCCCTTCGTATATATAAGCAAATAGGTCAGTAAATAGATTGTTTGAAAGAAAAGATATTAGATTCGGTTTTCCGGATGATTAGTTTTTATAAAGGTAGAAAGAACCTGTTTTTAGGAATAACGATTGAATTTTGAATGAACTTGATTTGTAAGGTATATGCGTAAAAAGATTCTGTTTTTGGCAGGGATGATGGCTTGCTGCACATGGGCGGGCGCACAAGAAATTTCTAAGACTTGGGTGGCTGATAAGGGAAATGGAACTTATCAGAACCCGGTTCTTTATGCTGATTATTCCGACCCCGATATATGTGTGGTCGGAGAAGATTTCTATATGACAGCATCCAGTTTTAACTGTATTCCCGGAATTCCTATCCTTCACTCCAATGATTTGGTGAATTGGTCGCTGGTGAACTATGCGTTGCCCGTGCAGGAACCGAAAGAATTTTTCGATAAGGCACAGCACGGCAAGGGCGTATGGGCGCCGTCTATCCGTTTTCATAACGGGGAGTTTTATATTTATTGGGGCGATCCGGATTATGGAATTTATATGATAAAGACGAAAGCCCCGAAAGGAAAATGGAGTAAACCCGTATTGGTGAAAGCCGGAAAAGGGATGATTGACGCCACTCCTTTATGGGACGAGGACGGAAAAGTATATCTGATACATGCCTATGCCGGAAGTCGTAGCGGGGTGAACAGTATTCTCGTGATTTGCGAACTGAATACAGAAGGAACGGAAGTTATCTCCGACCCGGTGATGGTGTTCGATGGCAACGACGGAAAGAACCATACCGTAGAAGGACCGAAACTCTACAAGCGGAACGGATACTATTATATTTTTGCTCCGGCAGGTGGGGTGGCTACCGGTTGGCAATTGGTGCTTCGCTCAAAGAACATCTATGGCCCTTACGAATCGAAAATTGTGATGGCACAAGGAAAGACAAATATAAACGGCCCTCATCAAGGCGGTTGGGTAGATACTCATACAGGTGAATCCTGGTTCGTTCATTTTCAAGACAAAGGGGCTTATGGGCGTGTGATTCACTTGAACCCGATGACCTGGGTGAATGACTGGCCGGTAATCGGAGTGGATAAGGACAAAGACGGTTGCGGTGAGCCGGTGACTACTTATAAGAAGCCGAATGTAGGAAAGACTTATCCGGTAGCTACTCCGCCGGAAAGTGATGAGTTCAATACCCGGCATTTGGGGTTACAGTGGCAATGGCACGCTAATAAGCAAGACACTTACGGATTCACTACCGACCTGGGATATATCCGCCTGTATGCGGGCAGCCTTTCAAAAGAGTTTGTGAACTTTTGGGAAGTGCCGAATCTGTTGATGCAGAAGTTTCCTGCGGAAGAGTTTACAGCCACTACCAAGCTGACGTTTACCGCAAAACAGGATGGCGAACAAGCCGGACTTATCGTGATGGGATGGGATTACAGTTATCTTTCTATCCGCAAGGCGGGAGATAAGTTTATTCTGCAACAGGCAGTCTGCAAAGATGCGGAACAACAGAATCCCGAACAGGTAAAAGAATTAGCACGTATTCCGGTGGAATATCTCAAGATGCCGGGAGTAGCGGATAATGAATGGAAAACAGTTTACTTGCAGGTCAAAGTCCGTAAAGGCGCTGTGTGTTCGTTTGCTTATAGTCCGGACGGAAAGAAATATACGACAGTGGGGGACGCCTTCACCGCCCGTCAAGGCAAATGGATAGGAGCCAAAGTCGGTGTATTCTGTGTGACTCCTAATGAGGGTAACCGCGGTTGGGCAGACGTAGACTGGTTTAGAGTAAATAAAAAATAAGAATTAACACGAAGATATCAGATTAAGATGAAAAAGATTGTAGTAGGTTTGGCTGTGATATTAGGGTTCTGTACGTGTGCTCATCAGCCTTCCGGTACATTGGATGTGAATAAGGCATTGGATTACTGTGCAGAACAGACACAACGTACGCTTGCGGAACTGAAAACGGATTCCGGAATTGACTATACGATGATGCCGCGTAATATCATGGCTGACGAGCAACACTGGAACTGTCGTAAAGCTACGAAAGAAGAATGGTGTGCCGGTTTCTGGCCGGGAGTGCTGTGGTATGATTACGAATATACGAGAGACAAGAAGATTCGGGAAGAAGCGGAGAAGTTTACGAACTCTCTTGAGTTTCTTTCCAAGATTCCGGCTTTCGACCATGATTTGGGATTCCTCGTTTTTTGCAGTTATGGGAACGGTTATCGCCTGACCAAGAATCCGGCGTACAAACAAGTAATCCTGGATACAGCCGACACACTGGCTACTCTATTCAATCCGATAGTAGGGACAATCCTTTCATGGCCTCGTGAAGTGGAACCCCGCAACTGGCCGCACAATACAATCATGGACAATATGATTAATCTCGAAATGCTTTTCTGGGCGGCAAAGAATGGCGGCAACCCCTACCTGTATGATGTAGCGGTAGCTCATGCCGACAAGACCATGAAATGTCAGTTCCGCCCCGATTACACCTCGTATCACGTAGCTGTATATGATACAATTACAGGAAATCTGATTAAAGGAGTCACCCATCAGGGATATGCCGACAGTACGATGTGGGCGCGCGGTCAGGCATGGGCAATCTATGGATATACCGTAGTCTATCGTGAAACGAAAGATCCTAAATATCTCGACTTCGCGCAGAAAGTGACCGATGTCTATCTCGCACGCCTACCGGAAGACAAAGTACCCTATTGGGATTTCGACGCCCCGGATATCCCGAATGCTCCCCGTGACGCTTCGGCAGCTTCGGTGGTTGCTTCCGCTTTGCTCGAATTGTCTACGTATCTTCCGAATGGGACAGGAAAACGCTATAAGGATGCGGCTGTCGGGATGCTGGCAAGTCTAGGTACCGACAACTATCAGAGTGGTAAAAGCAAGCCTTCGTTCTTATTGCATAGCGTAGGGCACTGGCCGGCCCATTCGGAAATAGATGCATCCATTATCTATGCGGACTATTATTACATCGAAGCATTGCTAAGATTAAAACGCCTGCAAGAAGGACAAGCGGTACTTGGATAAAATAGGACTTGGACTAGAAAGAATAAGAAAGAACAAGAATCAAAAAGAATTAGAATCAAAAAGACCGGGACAAGGTCTGAATAAGAAATGCTCTGCAAGAACTATTCATTCTCTGCAGAGCATTTTTACTGGTTAGGGTTAGGTTGCTTATTTATTATTGTTTCACCTTGATGATGTCATAATTCAAGTCGCTGACAGCTTCCTGTAAGCTATCGTTCACCAGGCGGAGAGTAGTATCATTCACAATCACGAAATACATCGGAGCATCATTGCTATTCTTCGGAGTTAATTTAACGGCGGTAACAGGTTTCTTGTTCACGACTTTGTGTACAGTCTGCTGTTTTCCTTTCGAAGTGAAGGTTTTGTTTTTGCCCTGGCCTTCTGCATCGAGGTAAGTCATATCCAGTGTATAAGTGGTGTCTATACCATCAGTTGCAGCGTTCAGGGTCAGTACATAATCGATACCCGGGCCGTCGGCAGCGGGGAGAGTACCGGCATAAACTTCAGTCATTTCAGTGATTGGAGTCATTGCAATGGCGAGACTGTCTGCTTCTGCCTCTGCAGTTTTGTTGGCTTTTGATTGGCAAGATGCCAAAGCAGCTACGACGGCTGCTAACATAATTACTTTTTTCATTGTTAAGTGCTTTAAGTTAATATAAATATAGTTGAGCTACCGCTCGGTTTATCCTTATTCTTCATCCCGTTTGATGACCAGCAGTTTGTCTACTCGTCCCCGGTCCATGTCTACTACTTCGAACTGTAGGTTCTTGTAAGTAAAGATGTCTCCGGCTTTCGGGATGCGGCCTATCAGGAACATTGCCAGTCCGCCTAAAGTGGTGAAGTCTTCTGATTCCAGGTCTTCATAGGATAAGATTCCCATTTCTTCCATGAAGTCGTCAATGTTCATTGAGGCTTCCACCAGCATCGAACCGTCCTGCCTTGTGACGATTTCTTCTTCTTCCGTTTCGTCCTCTTCGAGGATGTCTCCAAAGATACTTTCGGTCAGGTCGTGCAGTGTGATAATACCTTCCGTGCTACCATACTCGTTAACAACAACTCCGAACTTGTTTTTGTTCTTCTTGAATAGCTCTAAAACTTTATTTGCATACAAACTTTCCGGAATAAAGAGAGGAGGACGGGCTATCTCACGCAGATTGAACTGTTGTTGATTGCCTACCATCAGGATAATATCTTTTACGGAGACCACTCCGATAATCTCGTCTCTCCGTTCGTCTACCAACAGATATTTGCTGTAATGTTCTTCTTCAATGACCTTCATTACCTTTTCCTGCGTGTCGTCAGGATGAAGGATGATGAGATCCCTGCGGTGTGTCATCAGTTCGTTGGCACGTTTGTCCGAGAAGCGGAACACGTCACGTAGCATTTCCGTTTCTTCCTTGTCAATTACACCCTGTTCCGAACTTTGGTGGAGAATCATTTTTATCTCTTCCTGCGTCATAGGGCGTTCTTCACTTTTCAAGCCGATAAGTCTGTTCAGCAGTCGGGTAGAGATACTGAGCAACCAGACAAAAGGATAGGACACTTTTGTCAGCAGAATCATTATCGGGCTGAATAAGATTGCATATCTTTCAGGATTGCTGAGGGCGATGGATTTGGGAACCAGCTCTCCGATGATAAGGGAAAGATAAGTGATGACTGCCACGGTGGTAATCATGGCCAGGTTGCGTGCGTACGCTTCTGCTCCCGGAATGAGAGAGAACAGGGGAACGAGGTCGTCGGCGATGGCTACTCCACCATAAGCACCGGATACAATACCGATGAGAGTAATACCGATTTGAATAGTAGACAAGAACTTTTCCGGCTCTTCCAGTTGTTTTAATACTCCGCGTGCTGATTTGTTACCTTTAGCTACAAGGGTTTCGAGACGTGCTTTGCTGGAAGATACCAGTGCAATTTCATACATGGCGAATACGCCATTCAGTATGAGTAAGAGAAGAATGATAAAAAATTCCATAAATGGATTAAAATGGTTATAGCTTCGAAATTACATGAAATCACGACACTATGCAAATCTATGTAATATATTAATGAATATTTAATAATCGTGTTGTCTTTTTTTGTATTAGAAGTGGAAAAGGGAATGCTGAAGTACGGTCACTTCGGCATTCCCCTTCCTAATTATATGATAAAGAGATAGACTCCTTATTTCTTAGCGTAGCTGTCTGCTTTGGCTTTGGCGCGTTCGATACGTTTTGCTGTATCCGGGTGAGAAGAGAACATTCTCTGCATATAAGAAGATTGCGGAGCTCCTTCGGCCATTTTTGCCAGTTTGGTCAATGCGTTAGCCATGGCGTAAGGGTCGATATTATTTTTTACACAGAACTCAACACCATACTCGTCTGCTTCGTTTTCCTGCTTTTGTGAATACTGTGCACCGGCAAGGGCTTCTGCCATAGCTCCCAGTTCAGAGTCAGTCAGTTTGGCAACCTTGTCGCTGGCTGCGCCTGCCGCGTTCTTCACTGCCGAGCGGAGATAAGCGTTTTTCATTGCGTCTTTAGAGTCTGTGTGAACCACGTGGCCGATTTCATGTCCTACCACTGCCATCACTTCTTCGTCAGTCATAACATCCATCAGTCCGGCGCAGATACGTACACTACCGTCGCCACAGGCAAAGGCATTGACGTCTACCACTTCATAAACACCGAAGTTCAGTTTCAGTCCGTCCATTTCTTTGATATGTCCGGTCAGCTTCTCCAAGCGTTTGCCGTACTCAGTGTCAGGTTTTGTCAGCGGATTGTGCGTGTCCATCCATGCCATGTATTCCTTGCTCATGTTAGCGATGTCGGCGTCTGATAATGTAACTGCCGATACTACGTCTTTTCCTGCTTGCAGGGCTTTCCCTACATTAAATTTCTTTCCGAACTGTGCGGAAGCTGTCATTCCCATGCCCAGTAATACGAGGGCAATCATAGCAATTTGTCTTTTCATACTCTTTTAATTAATGTTCAATTATAAAATTAATATTCAAATGTAATTCCTAAGGTTGGCAGCAATGTCCCGCTTGATTGTTCAATGCGTTTCATTCTGTAATGCCGGCTGTCGGCGGGAGCTTCCGGGTTTTCGATAATTCCCGTGCTCATAAGCACATCCTGTTGCTTGAGTTTGCTCATTGTGATATTTTGCAAGTCAATATAGAAACCCAGCATACAGTGTTTCAGATAAAATGTCTTATCAATGCGGATGTCTGCCTGCACAAAAGCAGGCAGGCGTTCCTTATTGTATTTCGTATAGTCGTAGTATGCTTTCCCTTGGGCATCCCACGCAGACACAAGAGATGATTTGTCTTCATCATAAGGTGTGTAGGGAGCACCGCCGATACAACTGACTTTCATTCCGACGCTCCATTGGTGGGGGAGATTGTACGTCCCGCGCAGATTGAAAATAAACCGGTTGTCCCATGCGGAGGCAATGTATTCACTCTCTTTGTCGTTGCGGTATTCACTTTTAAATAAGGTGAAGGAAGAAGCAAGATTCAGCTTCTTGGCAATGAGCCATTTTACTAAAACTTCTGCACCGTAAGAGCGTCCTTGGGCAGTGGAAGTCAGCAATTCATTGCCGATTACTCCATAGTCATTTCCTTTACAGGTAAGAGGGATACCGTCTGCAACAGAGAGCGGAATCTTATCATAGTCTTTGTAGAACCCTTCTACGGAGACTTCAAAAGTATCGCCTTGACACCAACTGATGCCCAGGCTTTCCTGACTGACTTTCATGTAACGGAGATTGTATTTGTTGGCATACGTTCCGTTATTGTTCTTAAAGCCAAGAGCCGTATAAGGGGGAAGCTGGTAATAAAGTCCTGCATTTCCGCTGACAAACCAGTGGTCGGTCAGTTGGTAGGAGAGGGATATGCGGGGAGACAGTTGGTCGGAAAGCGATTTCATTGCCGACGAATAATTGTTGGCATCGGCTCTTAATCCTAAAGAGGCTGTGAAGCGTTCGTCCATTGACGAATAATTGATGGTTCCGAAAATCCCCCAGCGCAAGATTCCTAAATAAGTGTGATAGTCGGATGTTTGTGCCTGATTGGTATATACTTTCTGGAAAGTTGTATTGGAGTATTGACTGTAATCCAGGTTCACTCCGAGGTTGATTTTCCAGTTGCGGAAAGAAGATTTGTTCTCGAAGCGGAATTTGGTTTCCTGTTCGGTAGAACGAAGACGGAGCATCAGATTCTCTGGAACACTTTCGTCGTTCTGACGGTATTTCGTGTTGCGGTTGTTCAGATAGCTGTGGCTGACAACCAGTGATTGTACATGTGCGCCTGCATAATGACGATATACAGCGCCCAGCGTAAATGTTTCCTGTTTGATTTTAGGCAGGTAACCGAGGATATATTCGTTGTCTTCGCTGTCGGCTTTGGTATTCAGCCGCATATTGTCAATCCCTCCCAGTCCCAATACGGTCAGTTCGTTCTGTTCGTTGAAACGGGTTTTCAGTTTGAATTGGGCATCGGTGAAAGTCGGCAGGAAAGGAAGACCGAGCATATCAAACAGGAACTGCAAGTAGGATTGGCGTACGGATACCAGATAAGAAGTCTTTTTCCCCAGATGTCCGTTGGAGGCTAGGGAGACTTCGGAAGCCCCGAGCGTTGCTTTCAGTGAGTTGCGTTCCATATCCCCGTCACGCAGTTTGAAGTCAAGCACGGAACTGAGCGCATTTCCTTTGTCGGTGGGGAAAGCACCGGTATAGAAGTTCACCTCACGTATCAGGTCGGCATTGAGGATTCCTACAGGGCCGCCGGACGCACCTTGTGTGCTGAAATGATTGATATTCGGTATTTCTACTCCGTCCAGATAAAAACGGTTTTCGAAAGGAGAGCCGCCACGCACGATGAGGTCATTGCGGTAGCCTATCGGTGAGAAGGCAACCCCGGGATAAGACTGTACGATACGTGAAATATCACGGTTGGCTCCCGGGCTCTTTTCTATTTCCTGTAGTCCGATAATACGCAGGCTGACGGGACTTTCCATATCACGACGGAAAGGAGATGCAGTGACGGTGACTCCTTCGAGTTCGGTCAGGTTTTCTTCCATCTCAATCGGGATATTCAGGTTCCGGGTGGAAAGGATGTATTCGGGAGTGGTGACGCTTTTGTATCCGATGGCGGTCGCTTGCAGGCGATAGATGCCGGGCGGCACTTGCTCAATTGTGAAATGTCCTTCTGCGTTGGTGACACTGCCTTTGTTCAGGCCAATGACCATCACATTGATGAACTCCAATGGTTGACGGCTGTTCTTGTCAATCACCGTTCCCTTTATCTGGTGCACGGGTTGTGCTTGCAGCAGGGGGAGTAATGTATTAAAAAACAAAAGAAATATCAGCAGTCTTTTCATGCGATTGCAGTTTAGTGCCGCGAAAGTACGAAAAAAGTATTAAAGAATGATATATTCAGTGAATAAAAAAGGAATATATCTTATATTTGTGGGAAATATAAAAACAGATTCCTTGTGAAGACTGTAAAATTGATTACTTGCAACGATGCGATGAAGGCACATATCCTTCAGGGAGCGTTGGAATAACTTTATCTAACTATATACATATAATGAAAAAGAGAAATTTCCTGTTAGCTGTTTTATTATTGCTACTGGCAGCGCCTTCTTTTGCAGCCCGGGTAGATACCTTATTAGTTAATAGTCCTTCCATGAATAAAGATGTGCAGGTGGTGGTCGTTACACCGGATGCTGCACTGGGAAAGAAAGCGGTGGCTTGTCCTGTCATTTATCTGTTGCATGGTTACGGCGGAAACGCAAAGACATGGATTGGTGTAAAGCCGAATCTTCCGCAGATTGCGGATGAAAAAGGAATCATCTTTGTCTGTCCGGACGGAAAGAACAGTTGGTATTGGGATAGTCCGAAAAATCCGTCTTATCGTTACGAAACTTTTGTTTCATCGGAATTGGTGAAGTATATTGACGAACATTACAAGACGGTTGCCGACCGGAAAGGACGTGCCATCACCGGATTGAGTATGGGCGGACACGGGGCGATGTGGAACGCTATCCGTCATAAAGATACGTTTGGTGCCGGTGGAAGTACCAGTGGTGGAGTGGATATTCGTCCGTTCCCGTTAAACTGGGAAATGGCGAAACAATTGGGCGAATTTGCACATAATAAGAAGTCATGGGACGAACATACCGTTATCAATCAGATTGATAAGATAGAGAACGGGGATTTGGCAATCATCATCGACTGTGGCGAATCGGATTTCTTCCTGAATGTAAACAAGGACTTGCACAACCGTCTGTTGGCAAGAAAGATTAATCATGATTTTATTACCCGTCCGGGCGGACATACCGGAAAGTATTGGAACAACTCTATTGATTACCAAATCCTGTTCTTCGATAAGTTTTTCAAGAAATAAAGGGGCTAATGCTTGACTTTGGCTTTTTGATGTTGTATCTTTGGATACGTTAATCTTAAAATAGATTGAGGTTAAACTACGATAGAAGGAGAAAGTGAGAGCTTTCTCCTTTTTTGTTGTATGCTGTTTATTATTTGATTCTTATTCCGGTTCCACCCGTAAACACTCTGCTTGCCGGACTGCTGACACTCTTCTCTATCTTGAATTGTGCTTTTGTTTTATCCTCCTCTTCTTTTGGTGGATAAGTTTTGTTTAGTACTCCGAGGGCAACACTTAGCAAAGTTTCTTTTTCATCACCGAACGGCAGGAAAGTCAAGTAATCGGTTGAGGCATTGACTGCGTATGTCGGTTTGAATCCGCCATAAGTATCATGCTCTGAATTATAGATAGTACATACGGCTGGGTTGACAGACCACATAAACTCTTCATTGATGAATTGTTCCGTAGCTACATTTTGTCCCTTAGTTGAACTACCGATAGCTATTAAAGATTGAATTTTTCCGTTCAGACTGTGTATCAACATTTCCGGTGCTCCTGCCGTATCTCCACTTATCAGAACGATAAGAGTCACTAAATCAAGATTTTTGCCGGAGGGATTTAATAGTTCCGAATTGAATGTCAGAGTTGCATCTTTATCCGTGTTCTTGTCATTATATTCCAGGAATGCCATTGTTTGGTCAAGATAATAAGAAGACACAAGCATGGTACTTAACAGTTGTGTACAATCAATGCTTCCTCCTTTATTATATCGTAGGTCAAGTATCACTTGGTGGATATTCTTTTGAGCAAGTTCATCCGACCATTCGCGTAATTCGGTATTGTATTTTTCCGGATTATCTTTAGTGCCTGCTGTAAAGTTGTTGTACATCAGGTAACCGACTTCGCTTCCGTCAGCCAGCGTTAATATTTTCTTGCAGTGGATAGGGTTGTCTACCAATGATACGGCTGCCCCTATTTTTACCGGGTCGTCTACCGGCACAACCCGGTAAATTTCTTCTTCTTCTTCACCTTCTACTGGTGGTTCTGCAGGTGGCACTTTTTGATATTTTCCCAAAGTTACTTCTATCGGTTCTGTACCTTGCAGTAGTTGACTCTCGTATTTTTTGCTGATATACGATGTATCTACTTTTACAATCCAGTCACCACGTTTTAGTACGGCGGCAGCCGGTGAACCGGGAATGACATAGGTTATCAGTGCATTGTAAGCAGTGTCTATATCCGGGTTGCGGACTAGTGAATAGTCAAATCCGTAACTGGGCAGTGGGGTTTCCATCACGGAGTCCACGAACGAATAACTGTCGTTTTTTGATTTTACTTTAGACAGGAACGTGGCAGGCTCTTGGAATAGGTTCACATCATTGTAGGAAGGTAGGTCTTGATACCACAGATAGTTCTGTTGCATGATATCGTACATCCATGTATCCAATGCAGTCATGTGGGCATACTCCGGCCAACGGTCGACGCCGCAGGAGAAAAAGCCGCTGATAAATACGATAACCAGGGCAGGTATAAGGATTATCTTTCTTAAATTTGTCATCATAAAAAGCTTTTCACTGTGCAAATGTAGGAAATACTTTGCTTATCTACCACATTTATGGTATAAAAATGCCTTTAATGTGTGATTGGCTGTTAGAGGATTCCACCTTATCTTTGTATCGTTAAAGTTTTCAGTAGGTATTGACTATTATTAGGTCTTTAATTGTTATAGAGTAAGTTATTAATAGACGAATTATTTTAATGGATATAGCTGCATTATTATCAGGGGGGGTCGACAGTTCGGTTGTCGTACATCTCCTTTGCGAACAGGGATACAAGCCGACTCTTTTTTATATCAAGATTGGTATGGACGGGGCGGAGTATATGGATTGCTCGGCAGAGGAAGATATTGAATTGTCTGCTGCTACAGCCCGAAAGTACGGTCTGGCTTTGGAAGTAGTGGATTTACACCGCGAATATTGGGATAACGTGGCGGCGTACGCTATTGACAAGATTAAGAAAGGACTGACCCCGAACCCTGATGTAATGTGCAACAAACTCATTAAGTTCGGTTGTTTTGAACAGCGTATCGGAAAGGATTTCGACTATACAGCAACCGGTCATTATGCTGCTACCTTGGAACGTAATGGCAAAACCTGGCTTGGGACAGCTAAAGACCCTATAAAAGACCAGACGGATTTTCTTGCACAAATAGATTACCTGCAAGTCTCCAAACTGATGTTCCCTATTGGTGGACTGATGAAGCATGAAGTGCGCGAAATGGCGTTGAGTGCAGGATTGCCGAGTGCCCGGAGGAAAGATAGTCAGGGCATTTGCTTTCTCGGAAAGATAAACTATAATGATTTCGTCCGCCGTTTCCTTGGAGAAAAGGAAGGGGTGATCATTGAACTTGAAACCGGCAAGAAACTGGGTACACATCGCGGCTATTGGTTCCACACCATCGGACAGCGGAAGGGACTTGGGTTGAGTGGTGGCCCCTGGTTTGTGATAAAGAAAGATATTCAGGAAAATATTATCTATGTATCTCATGGCTATGGCGTGGAAACGCAATATGGCAATGAATTCCGAATCAACGATTTCCATTTCATTACGGATAATCCGTGGACAGGGCAGAATAAGGAATTGGATATAACCTTTAAAATCCGCCATACTCCGGAATTTACCAAAGGAAAACTCATACCGATAGGAGAGAATCAATTTCGTATTTTGTCTTCTGAAAAGTTACAGGGCATCGCTCCCGGACAGTTCGGAGTTATTTACGATGAAGAATCGAAAATCTGTGTGGGAAGCGGGGAAATCTTCTGTTAAATATTTCTTTTTGAATGGTGAAGATTGGCTGAACAGGATAATTGTCACGTACTATTGTTACGTAGAATATTGAATAAAGGGGATTACTCTCAAATATAATATTCCGCCAAATCCACAATTCCCGCCCGCATCGCATACTTGGTAGCTTCATGCACATTATTCACCCCCAACTTGCGAAAGATGTTCTTGCGATGGCTATTAATCGTGTGGAAACTAAGATTCTTCTCTGCCGCAATCTCCTTGGTCGTTTTTCCTAACGCAATTTCTTTTAGGATATTCTTTTCCGTTTGCGTCAGCAGATGGTCGTCCATCACTGGCGCGGCTATCGGAGAAGCATTGCCGGAAAGCAGTAGATTACTGACATGATTGCATATATACCGTTGTTTGCGGGTGGCGCATTGAATGGAAGTTATGATTTCCTCTTTGGAGTTATCTTTCATCACCACTCCGAAAGCCATGCTGCTGAATAGTACCTGCCGGAGAAAACCAAGGCTAAGCTCATCGGAGAATAGAATCCAGTCGGCCTCTTTGAATCTTTCTTGCAGGACGATGAGTTCATCCGCTCCGGCAAAGTCGAACAATGTATAATCCAGGATAATCACCGCTTGCGGATACAATCGTAGTTGCTGAATCAGTTCTGCCTTATTGTCTACTTCTAAAAGAGCGGCCACATCCTTTTGCTTGCCCAGCAGGAACATCATACCTGCCTTGCTGATATCCTGATTGTCTGCGATGATGAATTCTCTCATAATTTAAGAATGGATAAATAAAAAACTCCGTTACAAATGTACGCATTTTGCGCGATTTGTAGCGGAGTTGTGATAAGATTCTTGTATCCGGATTACCAGGAACGTCCTTTGAAGATGTTAGACTGGTCGAGCGGAACGATATTTCCGTTCAGTGTCAGGTTATTGTTGCTGAAGTTGGGGCTGATTGTAACCGAAGCATTGTTGTCTCCGCCGCTCATGGTGATAAATACCTGGGCGGAGATGCCGATACCTTGAACGCTGAATGAGCAGTTCACATTCCCTTTCTTGTCGACATTCATCTTCATGTCCGAAGAGTTACCATCTACTGTGACACCACCGATTCCGTTAGGGCCGGGATAAGGAGTGTTGAAAGCAGTCTGTACTGTGGCTCTGTTACCGTTCATCAGAACGAAGTTGGTGTTTGAAGTCACAAAAGCACTCATACCATTGCGGAAGATAACCTGATTGGCTTCCAATACAAATTGCTTGTTCTTCAAAGCCTGTACGGCCTGTTGGTAAGCTGCCATGTCCTGTACCTGTTCTTCGGCACGGAGTTTAGCTCTTTCCGCATCTCTCTGAGCTTTTCTTTCTGCGCGGCGTGCTGCTGCGTTACTTTCCTGTGCATACATCATCGTGCTTGCACTTACTAATACCAATGCTAATAATGCAATAAACTTTTTCATAACTTTTTTTTGTTTAGGTTTAATACGTTGTCCGTTTATTGCAAAAACAAAGTCCATGCCGGATTGTTCACGAACGTCGTGCAATTTTATATCCGATAGCTGCGACGGCAATACTCATTAAAGGGCTGATAATGTTGAAAAAACAATAGGGAAGGTACACCAGTGTAGGTACGCTAAGAATCGTGGCCTGAGTCATTCCGCAGGTATTCCAGGGAATCAGCACAGATGTAACGGTTACTGAATCTTCCGTAGTCCGGCTCAGCAGGCAGTTTTCGTATCCTTTTTTAGCATAAATATCCCGAAACATATTACCGGTCAAAATGATGCTGATATATTGGTCGGCAGTTGCCACATTAAGGAACAGGCCGGAGCAAACCGTTGCACTGACCACACTGACTGTTTTCTTCATGAAGCGGACGAAGATAGAAGTGATACTGCCCAGCATGCCACTGGCTGTCATCGCCCCGCCAAAACACATGGCACATAGAATCAGCCAGATTGTATTCATCATTCCGGACATACCGCGTGTGGCGATTAAATCTGTCAGAACGGCATTATCCGTGTGCAGGCTTGTACTTCCGTAGATGGTCATCATCAATCCCTTGAACAACGAATCGAAACCGGAAGCGGTCATTCCCGAAACCTCCTGCAGCAAATCCGGTTGGAAGATTAAAGCAAAGATGCCGGCTAGTAAGGTTGACAGGAACAGCGTGATGATAGAAGGGACTTTCTTTGCAATCAATATTCCTGTTGCCACAGGAACTATCAGAAGCCACGGCGTGATATGGAACTTTTCGTTCAATGCGGCGGCCACTTCCGTGATGTGCTGCGTATTGCTTGCGTCATGTGAAAATCCTGCTATGGTGAAAATAATAAGCGTGATGATGATAGAAGGAACTGTCGTTATCATCATATAGCGGATATGGCGGAAAAGGGGAGTATCCGTGACGGAGGCTGCCAATATAGTCGTTTCCGATAAAGGTGAAACCTTGTCGCCGAAATATGCGCCGGAGATGATGGCACCTGCAATCCATCCTTCCTCGAATCCTTGTGCTTTCCCGATGCCCATTAATGCGATGCCGATGGTGGCAATCGTAGTCCACGAACTTCCGGTCATCACGGAAATCAGTACACAGATGATACAGGTGGATGCAAGGAAGAAACTCGGGTGGATAATCTGCATCCCATAATAAATCAGTGTAGGCACTATGCCGCTAATCATCCAGATACCGCTTAGTGCGCCGATAATGAGTAGAATAATGATAGCTGTCGTCACTCCTGCCACATTGTTGGTTATGGCAATCTCATAATCTTTCCAGGGGATTTTGTAGAATGCCATTCCGATAAGGATACATACGGCAGTAGTGGAAAGCAATGATACCTGGCTTCCGCCACTTAGGGCGTCACTGCCGAAAGTGCGGATAGTGGCAAACAACAGTAATACGAGCACGGTAATCGGTATCAGCGATACAATAGGAGAAGGGGCTTTTTTCATATTAAGTTCTCTGGTACTTTCTCTTTTATTAAGACATTTTATTATCAGGCATCAATGCCGGTAAATGTTTTTAGGGCGTATCCGATCAGGAAGCTGATACCTGCTACACTGAAACTGAGTACGGCCATTTCCGTGAATCGCTTACGGAAACTTTCTCCGCGGGCTACGGAGTAATAGTAATTGAAGAGGGCGATAATGACAAGTGCCATACTTAGCATTACTGCCAGGGCTACGATTACGTTACTGATAAGGATAAACGGAGCGACCAGTGACACTACGGTAATCAGATAGGCAATGCCCGTGTAGACGGCTGCTTTTATAGGATGTTTCTTGTCGTCTCCTTCCGACTTGGTCGAAAGGTACTCGGATGAAGCCATTGATAATGCGGCGGCAATTCCCGTAATACTGCCGGTAAGGGCGATTAGCTTGCTGTCGTTCAGCGCCAGTGTAAATCCTGCCAGTGCACCGGTAAACTCCACTAATGCGTCATTCAGTCCCAATACGACCGAACCCATATATTCCAATCGTTCTTCATTGATGAGTGCGATGAGTTTCTGCTCATGCACTTCTTCTTCCCGGGCAAGACGTTGCAAATCGGGTATATTGACATATCTGTCATAATTGCTGTGAGCGTTCTCTTCGCTGGATTCCATCAGCTTGATAGCGAAAGTAAGCCCTAACGTACGTGCCAGAAGATAGAAACGGGCAATGCGCTTATAGTCGGGAGTGACATCTTTTCCGGTATATTTCTTGAGAATGTTATAGTGTGACTTCTCTTCCGCGGCAATGAGCCTGAGTGTTTTGCTGTTGTTTGTGTTTTTTTCTATAAGGGCGAGCCGCTCGTATAGAATACTTTCTGTGATTTCATTCCGTTGGAAACGGATGAATTTATTAATGTCTTGTTGAGCTAAATTCATTCCTGTTCTTATTTTAGTTTGCAAAGATAGTACAAAATGCTCGAAATCTTTAGCATTGTGAGACCAGGCAATAAAATTTATTATAAGTTTATATTTTATTGGAATATAGGCAGATGCAGGCGTTAGTCGAGAATCGTCTTACGCTTTAGCCACCAATAACGTATAAAGAGTATTCCGGTGAGAATCAATGCTATGGACAGCCCCGTATAAAAGACGGAAATGAAACTGTCGGGCAACAGGCGGAAACTTCGGATAGTGATTCCCAGAGAAATCATGAATATCATGATTATCCAGCTTTTTACATCAAAGAAAGAGAAGGGGCAGTTGCGGGTTTCTTTCTTTTGCTCTATCCGCCGGGTATGTTTATAATAAAGTCTTCTGAAAATCAATACAAAGAATAGTAAGAAAACAACGGTCGCTTCTCCAATCTTGAACATCCACTCCTGAGAGCTGTTCAGCCAGGTCACAATTCCAATTCGTAAGATATTGGCACCGGCAATAATCCAGATAGTACCGGCGGTGATCAGTAAGATTTCTTTGTTAACTCCGTACTTCATTGGCTCTATTTTTTGTAATAAACGGTTTGACCGTTCATTTTGTTGACTCATTTCTTATAGAAAAGCGTAATTAATAAGGAAATACTCGTTAAAGCGACCCCGACACCGATAACACCGTGCCAGCCATACAACTGCCAAAAGCTACCCGCAAGGAACGTTCCCGTGGAGCCGCCGATAAAGTAGGTAGTCATGAAAATAGTATTGATGCGGTTCGAAGCGCGGGGATTCAGTTCGAAGATACTCGTCTGATTACTGAGCTGGATACACTGCATTCCTATATCAATGATGATAATACCGGCGATAATTCCGATGTAGGTATTCTCGCCGGCAAAAAACAGTAGCCAGGACAAGAGAATCAATCCGCAGCCGATGAAGTTGAAACGGCGCACACCCACCCGTTTTACATATCTTCCCACAAAAGAGGCGGTCAGTGCCCCGGCTACTCCGCAAAGTCCCAGCATACCGATAACGTCGCTATTGGCGAAGAAGGGCGCTTGTCCCATTTTAAAAGCCAGGCAAGACCACATGGCGAGAAGGGAACCGAAGTTCAGCGCTGCCCGGATAGAGTAAATGCGCAGTTGCGGGAACTCTTTCACTAAAGCCAGCAGGGATTTCATCAGGTCGCTGTATTTTCCCCGGAAGTTGGTCTGAATGGTGGGAAGGACTTTAAGTACGACAATCGCACAGACAAACATCATGCCGGTGGCAATGTAGTACATTTCCCGCCACCCGAACAGTTCGCCTACAAATCCGCTGACAACGCGCGAAGCCAGGATACCGGTCAGCAGTCCCGATAAGACAATCCCTACATTTCTGCCTTTATGTTCCGGGCGCGAAAACTGGGCTGCCATGGGGATGAATATCTGCGGAATCATGGAACAGGCTCCTGTAAGGAATGAAGCGACAAGTATCACGTGGATATTATGTGCCAGGGCAATCGTCAGCAGGGAGAATATCAGGACGAGGAAGTTGGCAAGGATGATTTTCTTGCGCTGGTATAAATCGCCCAAAGGAGTGATAAACAACAATCCGGCTGCATAACCTATCTGCGTCACCATGGCGATGAGGTTGGTTCGGAACTCTGATATGCCAAGTTCATGGCGTATCATATTCAGCAGAGGTTGGACGTAATAGATATTGGCTACCGAGATACCCGCCACAATAGCAAGTGTCCAGAGGATAGACGCCGGTAGTCCTCCGTTTTCTTTTAATGGCTGTTTCATGGCGCAAAGATAGTAAAATTGATGCTCACTCAATGAAGAAAGTAGTGGAAACTGTGTTGCCTTCTCCATCCACTGCTGTCAAGGAATGTTTTCCGGGAGCGGGTTGCAGGGAAATCTTATGGAAATCCTGCGTTTGCATCAGATAGGTATCATCGAGATGCCAGAATACGTTCGCATTGGGATTGGTATGTGCTAATTCGACGGTCAGGAACCCTTTGCTGCCGTCCAGTTGTTTCGGTAACTTAATGTGCGCGTTCATGGGAGGGTAAATGAATTGCATGGGCTGGAAAGTATCTTCCCCGCACCCTGCCTTAAAGGGTGGGAGAGGGTTGTATTCCGGGTGGTGTTGCTTATAATACCATTCCCATACGGGTGGGAGGGTGAACCATGATTTTTGTAAGGTAGGTTCTGTGTTGGCGCAGCTCTCATAGACACGGTGTTTCTCATCGGCAGTCAGTGTGATAAGGTGATGGTACGGACAGGCATCCGTGCGCAGTCCGGCAGGGAGGATAAGGACAGTGTCCGTTTTTTCGCAGAAACGGCCTTTCAGATGTCCTGATTGGCGGCACACTTCCGCGTCCACAAAGACATCGGTCGGTCGTTCAAACCAGGGTGAAGCAGGAAGATAACTGAATATATCGAATAATACTGGGCCTGCCGTTTGTGCGCCGACCAGTCCGGGTTTTCCCTCACCGGTTGCATTTCCTACCCATACACCGACCGCATAACGGGGGGTGACGCCGACTGCCCAGGCATCCCGGAATCCGTAACTGGTTCCTGTTTTCCAGGCAATGGTCTGCATGGACGGGATTGATTTCCAGTCGATTTCTTCGGGACGGTTTACTTCCTTCAAAGCGTTGAACGTTTGCCACACGGCGCCTTTGTCCCAAATATATTCATGCTGAACAGTCTTGTTTTCTTCTTCCTTTATGATAATTCCGGCTTCTTTTTCTTTGGTGAGTTCCGGACTCAGGTTGGGGGTGAGGGCCCGTCCCATTTGGGCGTAGGCGTTTGTCACGTCCCATAAAGTAGCTTCCGCTCCCCCTAGAATCAAAGATAATCCATAATGAGACGAGGGACGGGTGATAGTTCTAAACCCGGTCTGTTGCAGGAAGTTGTGAAACTTGGGCACTCCATATTTTTGTAACATTGTCACAGCAGGAATATTCAGAGAGCGGGCAAGCGCTTCCGAAGCCGGGACAGCCCCTTCATATTGCATGCTGAAATTTTGAGGAGTATAGCCGTTTATATTAATAGGTATATCCGGCAATAGCATATCCGGCAGCAGCGAACCTTCCTGCAGCATGGCATAATATAGAAAAGGTTTTAAGATACTCCCTGTACTCCGAGGGGCTTGAATCACATCGACTTGGTTGCCGCCCTGTTTCCGGTCGAAATGTACGTTTCCGCAGTAGGCTGCCACTTGATTGGCTGGTATGTCAATCACCAGAATGGCTAGATTACGAATATCGCTCCGGTTGAACTCATTGCTCCATCGTTCAGCCAGGTCTTCTATATGAGTCTGAATCCCCCGGTCGATGGTAGAACGGGTATATTGCCCGTTTCGTTCTTTATAAAAACGGCTGACCAAATGGGGGGCTGTCTGTGGAAGAGGATGCGGCTCATCGGGAAGAGGCTCGGTGACAGCCAGTTCGTAGGTAGATGAATCTATGATTTTCTTTTCAAGAAGTTGTTTTAATAACCGGTTTCGTTTTGAGAGAAGCATTTGCCGTCCTTTGGACAGATGAATCATGGCGGGAGCATTGGGGAGCACGGCAAGCATGGCCGATTCTGCCCATGACAGGTCTTCCGCCGAATGACCGAAATACCGCCAGGCTGCTGCATCCAGTCCTACTACATTTCCTCCGAAAGGCGCATGAGATACATACATGGATAAGATTTCCTCTTTAGAAGCCCGGAATTCCAGCCGGGTAGCCCAAATCATTTCGATTACTTTCTCGCCGAAAGTTCTTGATTCGTTTCGGGCAAGCCGGATGGTTTGCATCGTCAGCGTACTTCCACCACTCACAATACGTTTGTGCCTGGTGTTCTGGTAGATGGCTCTTCCGATGGATAGTGGGTTGACACCCCAATGATGATAGAAATGTTTATCCTCGAACGTAATGAGACATTGTTTGATCTTCTCCGGTGTTGTCTCGCGTGGGGGAAAGCGCCATTGTCCGTCGGAGGCGATGCGTGCTCCTAATAATTCTTCGTTACGGTCGGTGACGACTGTAGAATAAGGGACATGAAACAATTGCTGGGGCAGACAAAAGATATATCCAATTAGCAAAAGAGTAATGCTTATTGTCATTACTTTCTTGAAGACAGATAGTCGTTTGAAGAATTTATAGATAGAAATCATTGAATGGCAAAAGTAAGGGCACATATATTTGTGATGAATGATCAGGCACGGATTATACGGATTTCGCGGTTTTAGTTAACGGGTAGAACCGCGAAATCGTATAGTCCGTGCCTGAAATTTACTGGCTCACCGTTGTTCTTCCTGCCTTGCTTCGTGCCTGTACGGTTGCATCATACATGGCTTCGCATTGAACAGCCGGAAGAATGAAGTTGCCTGCATAAGTTGCTTGCAGTCTGATTGTAAACACTTTCGTTTCGCCACGGCGCAAATTGAAGTAAGTCAGTACACGGTCATCGCGGATATCCTGATAAGAATATCTGCTGATTGAGTTTCTTGGAGTACTTGTTTCACTGTTAGGATTTTCCGTATCGGTAACCAGCATCCGTTCATTATATATCTCCCAGCCGGAAGGTATGATGTGAGTCAGTGCCAGATTGGTGTAGTCCGAAGTGCCGCTGACATTGGATATGACAGCAAGAGCGATGAAATCGGTTCCCTGCTTAATATCATCTACTGATATAAGATTAGCGTTCATATCTGTATATTTTATATCCATCCGGATATTATCCGAGATAGCAGGCAGTGTATCATTCAGCAATTGTGTGCGCGTGATAACATCTACACCCAGTGCTCCCTTACCCTGGTTCTTTACAGAGATTGTACCGGATTTCGGGGAAGTGGAGATTGCTTTCTCAAACACTGCTTTCGCAGATTTCACCGCAGGCTGTTGTTTGCCGTTCCATGTCCATGTGAAATCCAATGTGCCTGACAGTTTTTCTGCCAACCGTCCCATTGCCATCAGGGCGAACGCAGTAGATTGGGTGCTGAACCAGTTCTCCTGCGATAAATTCTCTGATACTTTCTTCGCTTGTTGAAGCGCATCCCGTTCGCGGTTCATCAGAAGCAATGTTTCCAGAATCATCGCTTCGTCCCGGTCGGACGAACCATAAATAAAGTTCATAGAAGAATAAGGGATGACAGTAGTCTCAGTGTTGTACACCAGCTCCTCGGCAGGTTTCATCTTTCCCGTCAAGGCATAAGCGGCTGCTAGTCTCCATTTGGCTTGGATGGACATACCTTGTTGTTCTTTCATTCTGTTCATTGCTCCGTATTCCGGTGCGCCTGCCAATGCCAACGTATATAGGCGGAAGGCCTGCATCAGTTCCGCCTGCCATTGCTGCCAACTGCTTGCATCTTGTGGCATCCGCCAGTTCTGAGCTGCTGCGCGTTGGAAGCGTTTCCACTTGCTTAATACGTTGGAGTTGACAGCATATCCCTTTTCTTGTGCCAATGTCAGGAACATTCCCGTATACGAGCTAATCCATTCATCTGCGACGGCATTTCCCGGCCAATAGATAAATCCGCCGTTAGGAAGCTGGCGGGCATAAATCTGCCGGATGGCTTCTTGTACATTTGTCTTTATTTTCTCCGCTTCCTGTTCGTCTACCGCCTTGAATTGGGAGACGAATAAGAGTGGCAGGGCTTTGGAAGTCAACTGTTCCGTACAGTGATGCTCGTAATTATACAAGAAGTCGAACCGGCGGCTGATGTCTACCGACGGGATACGGGAAACTTCCAGTTGGATATGATTATTGTCGGAAGAACCGGCAAGGCTGTATGACAGCTCACCGCTTTGTCCGGCTTCTACCCATTGGCTGTTGCGTAATGTCACAACCGGGTTTGGATTTCGTACTTCTATTTCGACAGTTTCTTTTGTCTGTTGTCCGCCACCGCTTGCTGTAAGATGGATGGTTGCTTTTCCTGTTTTGTTGCCGGTCTTTAGCGTAAAGAAAGTAAGCTGGTCGCCCGGTTGGTTGAAAGTCAGCGACTGTTGCGGAGAACCGACAATCTGAACCCCGCCACCGGTGGCTTGGATAGATACGGTTACATTCTTCACTTGGTTTTCCATAGCAAAGATGTTCACCGGAACAGTAATTTCCTCTTGGATGCTAAGTACACGCGGCAAAGTGGACAACAGCATTAACGGTGTCCGTACATAAGCTGTCTTTTCCGCATTGCCGTAAGCCCCATCCTGTCCTGCCACTACCATGGCGCGCACTGAGCCTACATACATCGGCAACTTCAGCGTATGTGTCTGATGCTTGCCTTTTCCCAGATAGAAAGGCCCGATGAATTTAACTACCGGTTTGAAACGGTTCGCCTTTGCGTCGGCAGGTTTCAATGAAGCGTCTCCACCCGTGCTGAAAAGCGAACTGTAACTTCCGGCGGAAGCTCCTAATACATTATCATACATATCCCATGTCCGGATACCGAGTGCTTCACGTGAATAGAAGTCGTTCCAGGGGTCGGGAGTCTTGAAGTTCGTAAGATCCAGCAAGCCGTCATCTACGATAGCTAATGTATACGTCATCGGTTTCCCGCTCTTCTCACTGACTGTGACATTGAAATCCGTTTCCGGCCGCAATATTTCCGGCATCTGTATCTGCGGTTGCAATATCGTTTGACTGTTAGTCACGAATACCGGAACAACTCCGTACATACGGATTGGCAAATCATTAACCGTCTGCGCATGAGGCTGTAAGAGGCTGATGTGCAGGTATACGTTCGGTGCCATTTCTGGCATAATCTTGAAGTTGTATTTGGTATCTCCCTGGTTGGATACTTCTATCCATTCCTGTTTGAGCACTGTCGAACCGTTTTCGATGGATACCAAAGCACGTCCGCCGGCAGCAGCGGGAATAATGGCAGTAGCCGTTTCGCCTATTTCATAAGAATCTTTGTTCAGTGAGAAAGCAAGCATTTTGATACCGCTGGGATCCGATTTGCTTGAACGTCCTCTCCAGTCCGGCCAGTCTACATAGATAGTACCACCGGTGGCATGACCGCTTTCTCTGTCTTTTACATATACCAGGTAGCGTCCCCAACTCGGATAGTCGACACGGAATTTGAAGGAAGCCTTTCCGCCGTTAGTCTGCAAGTTGCCGCTGGCTACCGGAGTGATAGAACTGCTGTTTACATATGAACTGAAAGATTCATCGCTGTTTTCCCACCACCAGCTCCAACTGATACGGTATATCTTGTATTCCAGATTTGAGCGGCTTACCGGTTTTCCCTCGGGGGTCACCGTAACGACATCAAATACATGGTCTTTGTCCGTCTCAATATATTTTCCCTGAGGTTGATTCAAGTTGATGCCCACATACGATGTGAATGGTGAGAACGGGACACTTTGCGTATAGATGCTTGCGTCTCCGCCCGGTTCGAATACGCGTGTAGTGAAAGATGCGTTCAGCATACCCGGCGCATTTGTCGCTGCCGGAAGTTTCAGGGTGACGCCTGCTCTTCCTTCCGCATCGAGCACGCCATCGAATACATCCGTCTTGATGGTTGTAAAGTCCGTTGCTGGGTTATTGAAGAGATATTGCCCGTAATTCTTGAATTGTGTGTTTACTCTGGACAGTGACATTTCTACTTTCGCTTTCAAGCGGGACGCGGTTGCCCCTGTCAGCCACGCGGAAGTGAGCGGGGCATAAAACTCTTTGTCTGTCGCTTGAAGCACCTTGGGTAGTGCCAGCGTTATTTTGAGCCGGTTGGGCTTTATTGTCTCGATGCGCAATCCTTTATGGAAGGTTGTTCCGCCCACTTTTACGTAAGCATTCCAAAGACCGGTAGGAACATCGGGCTGAGTCGGGACGTCAAAAGTGTAGAAACCATTCATACCTTGCGTCGAAATCATCTTGGTATAGAATTGTCCTTTCGGATTGTAAATCTCCAGTGCTACCGGATGCTTGTCCGGTATTCTTTTCTCACGGTCTTCCAGGATAAAGGATATGTGCAACGTATCTCCCGGTCGCCATACGCCTCTTTCGCCATATATAAATCCTTTCAGACCTTTCTGAATATCCTTTCCGCCTACATCGAACCGGCTGACGGATTGCTCTTCACCGTCTACCACACGTACATAGGCTTTTTGCTTATCTGATTCCGCAACGACAATAAAAGGTACGCCTTTCGGGGCGATTTCTACCAGACCTTCCCCGTTTGTTTCTCCTTTGCCTATCACTTGCAGTTGGAAGTTATAAACGGTGACCTGTGCCTTGCCGACGGGTTTTGTATCTAAAATATTGTTGACTGCAACCCATAAATTATTCAGGGAGTTTTTCTTCACAATCATTCCCAGGTTGGAAGCAAAAACATTGCAGGAGGCCGTCCGGGTCGACTCCATATAGTAGGATGGATGGCAAGGATTATCCCGTTCCGTCCATCGGTACAAGCTCCAGTCCATTGTGGCACCGTAATAGTAATAATAAGCTTCGGGAACATCCCACATGGCTTCATCTTCTTCAGACAAAACGCTTCCGCTTACTTTTGTCAAACCATCGGAAGCACTGTCGGCAAACTTCATTTCCTGACTATCGTTTCCACCGCAAGGATATGCTGAATATTCTTGCCGGAAGGATAAGATAACCCGGTAGATAGCGCCCGGTTCCTGATGAATCAGTCCGGCAAGGTCTATCGAGTAATCTTCCCAGCGATGAATGTCTTTTGACGAATCTTTACCCAACCACAAGGTTTTCTTATAAACCAATCGTCCCGAACGGCGCAATTCATTGGCGGAAGCCAGCGAATTATTCTGCATGAACATCAATACATTATTCTCGAAAATGCGGATCACATTCAAATCCACCGCATACAGGTTGACAGCCCGGAACGGAATAATCAGGCTTTTCGAGTCGGGGAGGATGGCTGCCGAAGTAGACATTTCGACTTGCGGCTTCAGGTTCTGCTCACTGAACGAGATAGAATGTGAAGTTCCTAAAGTCCGATCCTGACTGCTTTTTACCCCTTCGTGAATATTTAAAGTCAACTTATTTATCTTGTTTGCTTCGAAATAGATAAATACTTTGTTGTCCTTGATTTGAGTGATAGAGGAAGATATTTCCGGTATCTCAATCAGTCCTTTCAGATCCTGGGTATTGGATACGGGGGTGGAGAATACGACTTCAATCCCATTCTCCGGTTGGTCAATGCGTTCGGCGGTTAGAAAGCGGAAACTGTCTTTTGCCGGAATCAGAATTTCTTCGCTTTGTGTATGGTCGATTTGTACAGGCGTTCCATCTGCCTTTATCTCTAGTTGATAATCTTTCGTCTCTCGTGGAATCCGGTTGATATTGAACTCATAACGGCTAGGGTTGTTGGTCGAAGTAATCTCTACCGGATAATCTTTGCTTTTTCCATTGCCGGCAGTCAACATCTTCTCTACCTCTTCTTTCTTCACCACGTCACTGAAACGTATTTCTCCTTTTATACTTGCTTCATCGGGTTGAGTGGCTGTAATTGTTATAGGTTCTGTGTGGATAGTAAAGTTGCGTTCCTGCACCCGGAATGAAAAATTGAACTCCTTCAGCTTTTTATCTACTTCAATAAAATCCCCGAGTTGGAAAGTTCCTTCATAGAATGCCCCCGGTTTTAGTGTACCTTCTTCCGGTACAAACTCTATGGTATTGTTGCTGACCCAATATGCTTTTCCTTTTAATGAAGGTGAGAAACTGAACGGATTATCTTTCAGTTCATTGTTCATGTCCACCATTGGCTGGTCATGCGTCAGTTCGATGCGTATGGTTGAACCTTGTGAGATGACTCCGCCTGTATACGCATTGACGTATGGCGCATATTCTGCAGAAGGAATAATATCTTTTTGATTGCGTGTGCATCCGAAAAGACCCATAATCATTATTATAAGGAAGAATAATTTGGTAGCAATGCTACTACATCTAGTTTTAATTTGTCTCATAGCGAAGAGTTCTTTATAATTTAGCAAACAAATATACGGTTTTTATGGTAGATTCTTTTTAATTCTAATTATTTTTGTACGCTCTAATAAAATTGTGTATGGGAAAAAAGAAAGAATATAAAGAGGCCAACCGGCGATTTCTGAAAAGACTGTCTTCTCAGGAAGGTGTTTTTGCGTTGCCGTGTGGTATCTATTATAAGGTTTTGGAGACTGGTGAAGGAACTGTCTCTCCGGAACCACGGAGTATTGTTACCGTGCATTATAAGGGAAGCCTGATTGACGGGCGGGTATTTGATAATTCTTATGAACGTACCTGTCCCGATGCCTTGCGTCTTAGTGATGTAATTGAAGGTTGGCAGGTGGCACTTCAGAAAATGCATGTTGGAGATAAGTGGATAATCTATATACCTTATACGATGGGATACGGTATTAAGGCTGTTGATTCTATCCCCGCATACTCGACATTGATATTTGAGGTGGAACTGTTGGCTGTTGCATAGGGACGGACTTTCTGGACGGTTAAAGACAAGGATATTTCTCTTTTAGCTTTTTCAGAAAGGATTTGCTCACTTGCAGCAGTTCCGACGAACTGTTAAAAGGGGGAAGTAATAAGCAGTTGTTATCTTCAATTGAAGCCAGATAAGTGATATTAATAATATAGGACTGGCTAATCTGAAGAAAATAAGGATGCAAACCCAGTATTTTTTGTGAGTTTGTATTTCGCTTTAATACTAAGGTGTGCTTGTTGTACAATACAACTTCCCACAATTTACTTTTGGAATTATAACGGAAGTAACCGATCTCTTCAAAATGAACCAATTGTAAATTCCCGGTAATAGTAGTATATAAAAAAATGTTTTCCTGTCTTTTTTCGATGATTGCGTGATTGCAATGATCGGTATGTAACTCTTGATTTTCCATGTGATTTTCTAATCTATGATAGCTTGGGGGCGCATTTAATTTTTCAGTCAAAAATAACGTATTACCGTTAATTGTGAAAATAAAAAGTGTCTCATTCCTGAAATGAGACACTTTTATATAGCAATCACGGTATCTTTTTAAATGGTATTCTATTGTTTAATCTGTTGGTCTTCAATGAACTTGCTGGGTGATACACCATATTTTTCGGAAAAGTTCCGATAAAAGGTCGCCCGGGAGCTAAAACCACATAAGAACATTAGTTCTTTCACGCTTTTTTCAGAGTTCCCGATGGCTAACTGTCTGAAGTATTCTAATCGGTTACAGTTTATGTATTCTCGGAAACCAGTGAATCCCTGACTTTTGATTGCCATTGAAATGTCATGCTCTTTTTCGTTTAGGGATTTTGCCAAATCTTTAATGTTGTAAGATTGGTCTATATAAGGGTGTTGTTCTTTAAGATATGCTTCAATGCTAGAGAAGAGTGGGAGAGGTTGAGGTGATTTTTCTATTTGTGGCATTTCTTTTTCTGTGTTTAGTACCATGCTGATATGATCTGAGAATGGATTCTCGGATTGTAAATACAGTATTGAAAACAGGACGGTGAAAACGATTGCCGTAATGCCGAATAAATTGAAGATGAATTCATTGATACTCAAAGTAAACAGAATGTATATTCCCAAAAACAAGAATAGAAACCCTATAAATAAATGCATATTATTATTTATTTTGCGATAGGTTTTGGTGCTGACCATCGCATAAATAAGAATAAAGAGGGGAGTGATGACGGAAAGTAGGAATATACAAACTCTAAGTTTGACGTCCGTATTATTAATATTCGGTATTATTTCATTCAATGAGTATATAGGAGTTATGATTCCGTTAAATCCTAAATAGCAGATTCCTACGGTGATTGTAATGATAGGCGGCAATAAAAATGTGAATATCCTGAAGTGGTTGAGGTATCCCGGAGATAAGGAAGCGATGGGAAATAGTGCGACAATATTGGCTAAAGCATACCATTTGAGCATCTTTTCAATACAGAGTAAGTCCGTGAAATTGTATTCGGGGGTATCTGTAACGATTGTCAGCCACCCGATGTTCTCCCACGAAAACATAAGCCCTATACCCACTGCTATAATTCCCCAATACAATTTGGGATAATTATCTTTTGCGCGAACAATAAGAATGATTCCTGATATCAAGGCAACCAAATCAAGTGTGAGTTCAATTGATAAATGTAGTATTCCCATGTTTATGATGTATTTTTTAATCTTTCCTTTCTTTTCACTAAAGGGTTAATGAAACAAAAGTAATCAATTTAGTCATATCAGGCAATAGAAAAAGAATGGCTTTTGTGAGATTATGCCACTAGAAATTATGTTTCTTTAGAGGACTCATTTTCTGCCAATTCTTTAATCTCTTTATTCAGAAAGACAGAAAGTACAGTTCTTACCACAACTACCCCGCCTAAGATTGCTAATTCATCTAAAGTCGGATCAACTACAGTTTTCAGTATATCAGATGCAATCAAAAACTCCAAACCAAGTAAAAGATAACTACCGAAATCAGCTCTGAGCTGCCGGATGTTATTGATGGTATATGTTCCGTTGAATCGTTTTATCTCATTGCGCATAAAAGCAATGATGCCGACAAAAACTCCATAGGTGACAATCAGCAGACTGATAACGCTGATGATAGTAGCAAGCATATTTAAGAAAGTCAGTAGCATTGTGTATAATATTGGGTTATACAATATAAACAACTGACTTCCTTGAATAGTTTTATCAAAAGGAGAATTGATAATGAATATACTAATAATCAATGTTCAATATGCAAAAATGGTCTTTAGATTGTTGTATATGTATTGAAATTATTATCAATCTCAAGATGTGTACTTACTACATTTGAAGTAAGTCTGAGAGATACTCTAAAATGGACTGCGCTTTATTTTATATATGAAAATTGCGCATAATATTCCCATACAATTCCATCTGTTTTTTCTTTTTCACGAAGTTCCATGACTAATTCGTTTTTGGTCAATTTGGTAACAGTGTAGACTATTGTATCCTCTTCTCCTTCGTCATCAGTTAAAGTTAACTTATTGCCGGAATATGACCATTTTCCGGTAACATTGTCTGACGAGTTTCCTCCATCTCTGTCTCTCTCTATGAAAGTGCCATCCTCTTTGAACTCTACAGTAGCATCATAATCTTCTTTATCGTCGTGAATTAGATCTCCATCTTTCCACTCTTGTTCTATACCAGATACTCCATTCCAGATTCCTACTAATTGTGCACGCGAACCCACTGAATCTTCGTCATCATTTCCGCAAGAATAAATGCTGAAAATTAATAATACAACACTCATGTAAGTAGCAATTTTCCATGAAACTTTCTTCATAACATTTTCTTAATTAAATTATACAATCGATTTAATAACCTTTTATTTGAGATAAGATGCAAGTATTCTATCTTTGAAAAAAATAGACAGAATCGCCATACATCCATTGTTCTTTATTTCCTGCTGTTTTTATATCTATTGGTTTCCTGTAGACCAATATACATTCAGTCTGATTCACACTTTTGGAAACTTTGTTTTACGTAATATCTTCCCGATGAGTGACCGAAGGAATCTTATTTTGCAGATGAAATCGAATATTTCATTCAATGCTTTGGAATTAGACATAGTGAATTCATTGTGTATATATTATTTGGTTAGTTTCTTTTTACTTTGCAAAGGTACGCTCTTATTTAATGCTGATTGACAAAATGTTGTGGCTGTATAGTATACATATTTGTAGACTATTTGTCAGCAGTAGGATTACTTCAGATATTGATTTTATTCTATGGCTGTGTGTTTTTTTTCTGGTTGTTTTCGAGTTCCTGTAAGTAGTAAAAAAAGAAGTTGTGGTTTAGAATAGTAGATATGCGTAGAAGTAGGTCAGAATCTATACTTCCACGCTTAAATATCTTATATACATTGGTTCTATCACAGTAGAGTTTATTGGCAAACCAAGTAACAGAACGTTCTTGCCTGTGAAGCTCCAACTCAATTAGCTGACCAATGTGTACCATATTTAGTTGTTTTATATAGATGATTCTCTATAATGTTGTAGCATTTTATTTGTTTTTACAAAGTTATTCTTATTTTATCTTGCGGGCTAGATTGTGTGTGGATAAAAAATCACATAAATGTAGCTTAATTGTCTACTATTATGTAATCTGTCGGGAATATGACAAACTACTATAAATAAAGAAGGCGGAACCATCCGAAACTTATTTTGTTCTGAGGTACCGCCAAGCACCCTGTCCATGAATAAGTACGAATAGTTCGCGCCCGTAAAACGCAACCCTTCAGTTACTTATTCTCATGGACTTCTATTTGGCGGTTTTCAGAACAGAGAATAAGAGCTAAAAGCTCAAGTATCTTTTTAATAAGTATATGAATGGAATCGCTATTCCAAAAGTTTATTGTTTTAAATAAAAATAGGAGAGTAGAACAATAAACCTACTCTCCCATATATATAAAGTAATCTGGATTACTTAGACAAAGCCTGAGCTACGTCAACAGCACAAGCTACTGTACAACCTACCATCGGGTTGTTACCAATTCCTAGGAATCCCATCATTTCTACGTGAGCAGGAACTGATGAAGAACCGGCGAACTGAGCGTCTGAGTGCATACGTCCCATTGTGTCGGTCATGCCATAAGAAGCAGGTCCGGCCGCCATGTTGTCCGGGTGAAGAGTACGACCTGTACCACCACCTGAAGCTACTGAGAAATATGGTTTTCCAGCAAGAACACGTTCTTTCTTGTAAGTACCGGCAACCGGATGTTGGAAACGAGTCGGGTTAGTAGAGTTACCTGTGATAGATACGTCTACGCCTTCTTTCCACATGATAGCAACACCTTCGCGAACATCGTCAGCACCGTAGCATTTTACTTTAGCACGAGGACCGTCAGAGTAAGCGATTTCGCGAACAACTTTCAGTTCACCGGTAAAGTAATCGAATTGAGTCTGAACATAAGTAAAGCCGTTGATACGGGAGATGATCTGAGCAGCGTCTTTTCCAAGACCGTTCAGGATGCAACGCAACGGTTCTTTACGTACTTTGTCTGCTTTTGCAGCGATTTTGATAGCACCTTCGGCAGCAGCGAAAGATTCGTGACCTGCAAGGAAAGCGAAACATTTAGTTTCTTCGCGCAGCAACATGGCAGCGAGGTTACCGTGACCGATACCAACCTTACGGTCGTCAGCTACAGAACCCGGGATACAGAATGCTTGCAGACCGATACCGATAGCTTCAGCAGCTTCAGCAGCGTTTGTGCAGTTCTTCTTAAGAGCGATAGCAGTACCTACTACATAAGCCCATTTTGCATTTTCAAAGCAGATAGGCTGAGTTTCTTCACACGTTTTATAAGGATCAAGTCCGGCAGCTTCGCAGATAGCGTTAGCTTCTTCGATGTCTTTGATGCCGTTAGCGTTCAAGGCTTCGATGATACCTTTGATACGACGGTCTTGGCTTTCGAATTTTACTTCTCTAATCATAGTTTCTTTCCTCCTTATATTATT
>ENA-UEPG01000351-UEPG01000351.1-human-gut-metagenome-genome-assembly--contig:-NODE-351-length-48773-cov-112.320067_pt1 | contig 48773 bp, 28 predicted proteins | sample MGYA00242893_ERZ507902 | MGnify/ENA primary metagenome ERZ507902 (study PRJEB26167, sample SAMN06115491) | human gut metagenome | host: Homo sapiens | place: China:Gansu | collected 2015-04-23...
GAAATAATGAAGCGCAAGAAATTGATTGAAGAAGCAGGATTAACTTGGAGTGTCGTAGAATCCGTGCCCGTACACGAGCATATTAAGACACAGACAGGAGATTATCTGAGATATATCGAGAACTATAAACAGAGTTTGCGTAATCTGGCAGCATGTGGTATCTATATTGTGACTTATAATTTCATGCCTGTATTGGATTGGACCCGTACGGACCTGGCATATACGTTGCCCGATGGTTCCAAGGCATTGCGTTTTGAGCGGGCTGCTTTTGTAGCGTTCGATCTGTTCATCTTGAAACGTCCGGGAGCCGAAAAGGAATACTCGGCCGAAGAGATAGAAAAGGCAAAAGCGCGTCTGGCACAAATGGATGAGGAAGAAATTCATCGTCTGACACGAAATATGATTGCAGGATTGCCCGGTTCGGAGGAAAGTTTTACATTGGAGCAATTCCAAAATGAACTGGACCGTTACAAGGATATTGATGCGGACAAACTCCGCAATAACTTGATTTTCTTCTTGAAAGAAATTTGTCCGGTAGCCGATGAAGTGGGAGTAAAGCTCGTTATTCATCCGGACGATCCGCCTATGTCTATTCTGGGCTTGCCGCGCATTATGAGTACGGAGGCGGATTTCAAGCTGTTGGTGGAAGCTGTACCTAATCCGTCAAACGGACTTTGTCTGTGCTGTGGCTCATTTGGCGTATCTGCACAGAATGATTTGCCGGGTATCATGGAACGTTGGGGAGACCGTATCAATTTTGTTCATTTGCGCAGTACCCAACGTGATGCTGAAGGGAACTTTTATGAGGCGAATCATCTGGAGGGTGATGTGGACATGTATCATGTAGTTAAGAACCTGTTGAAAGTGCAGCAACGTCGTGGAATATCTATTCCTATGCGTCCGGATCATGGTCATCAGATGATAGATGATTTGAACAAGAAAACAAATCCGGGCTATTCTTGTTTGGGACGTATGCGTGGCCTTGCCGAGCTTCGTGGTTTGGAAAAAGGAATAGCGATGAGTATGGTGGCAGAGTAACTTCTTTTTAACATATAAAAATAAGACCTGAATGTCTTCCGGTATCCGGAGATCTTCAGGTCTTATTTTGTTTAAAGGCTGGATAATAGGGGATTTCTAGACAAATACAGATATTAATTAGACAAATAAAGAGGTGCTGGCGGAATGGGAACGCCTATATTTGCAACAGTTTTTAATCTAATTAATCCTTAAATTCTTTTATTATGAATAAAAAAATGAAACTGCTTTCAGTCCTTGGATTGGTGACAGCTATTCTGTTTTTGTTCTCGCCGATGGTGACAGCTCAATCCTTATCCATCAGTGGTAAGGTAATTGACAAAAACAGTCAGGAGCCTGTAATTGGGGCCAGTGTTTTAATTGAAGGAACCTCAAACGGTACGATAACCGATTTGGATGGTAATTTTATGCTTTCCAATGTTCCATCCAAAGGAAATCTAGTCGTGTCTTATATTGGTTATGCTACGCAAACTCTTCCAATCAATGGAAAAACTAGTTTCAGTATTGTCTTGGCTGAGGATACCGAAACGTTGGATGAAGTTGTTGTGGTAGGTTATGGTGTGCAGAAAAAAGTGAATCTTACCGGATCTGTCGCTTCTGTGAAAGGAGATGCGTTGGAACATCGTCCGGTAGTGGATGCAACACAGAGTTTGCAAGGTTTAGTTCCGGGTTTGTCAGTAAGCAATGGAGGATCGGGACGTCCTGGTGCTACCGGTTCGTTGAGTTTGCGTGGTCAAGGCAACTTGTCTGGAAATTCTGCTCCTTATGTATTGGTAGATGGTGTGGAAATGTCTCTTTCAGATGTAAACCCGAATGACATCGAGAATATTTCTGTATTAAAAGACGCGGCGGCTTGTGCTATTTATGGAGCACGTGCAGCTTACGGTGTGATTCTGGTGACAACTAAACAAGGTGAAGAAGGAAAGATGCGTGCCAGTTATCAAGGTACATTAGGATGGAGTGCTCCAACTGTGCTGCCGGATATGGTGAATTCACTTGACTTTGTGAAGTTTTGGAATGACGGTGTCAGCAATACAGGAGCTGCTAACCGTATGTATAGTGAGCAAAAAATAGCTGATTTGGAACAATATATGAGAGATCCGTCCAGTATTGACCCGTGGGGAGATTTGGCACCGGGTGAATCATTGAATGCCGCATTCGAAAACTCGGAACGCGGATTGGGAAATACGGATTATTTTGACCTGCACTATAAAAATTATAGCTTTAAGCATAACCACAATCTCAGTTTTAGCGGGGGTAGCAAGAAAGCACAATATTATGTTTCCGGAGGCTACTATAATGAGGACGGTATTTTGCGCTATGCTGATATGGACTATACACGCTATACGGTTAATGCCAATATCACTTCAGAATTGACTAAATGGTTGAAACTGAAATTCAACACTAAGTTTATGCATTCGGATAATAGGACTCCTTTTAATAATGAAGATCCGAAAACTGGACTTGACGGTGGTTTGAGTGAAGGATTTTATCATAGTTTGGCACGTTTCCGTCCTACGGTATCGGTTATTGACCCTAATGGACATTTTACGGAATTGTCTATGATTCCTTATTTGCAGAGTGGAACGTATACAGATACGCAACGTGACCGTTTTAATATCACTGCAGGTTTTGAATTGCAACCGCTGAAAGACTGGTTTATTTTCTTTGATTATACTTATAAGCAAATGAACTTGGAGTATGAAGCATTGAATGTGGCTCCCAGTATTTATGAGCAAGATGGGGTGACAATGACCAAAGTGGCGCGTTCTGAATTGGGAGTAGTGGAAGACGGTAAGTTTACACGTACTTATGGACGTACCCGTTATCAGACTATCAATCTTTATACAAACTACCAGTTCACTCTGAATGATCATCATAACTTTACATTAATGGGGGGGTATCAAGAAGAGGATAATGATTATAGCTATATGAAGAACTCTATTACAGGCTTGTATTCTACAAACAACCCTAATTTGGGTATGGGTACAGGTGATAAAGTGGTAGTGGATACTCGTAACGGATGGGCTACACGAGGCTTTTTTGGGCGTATCAATTATGACTACGACGGTCGCTATCTGTTGGAATTGAACGGCCGTTATGATGGGTCTTCTCGCTTTGCTAAAGGAAACCGCTGGGGATTCTTCCCTTCCGCATCTTTGGGATGGAATATTTATCGGGAGAAATTTATGGAACCGGCAGCCGATTTCCTTTCTAATTTGAAATTGCGTGTATCATATGGTTTGTTAGGTAATCAGGCAGATGCCGGTTTATATACTTTTGCTTCCAATATGTCACTGAATGGTGGTTTGGGAGGATATATATTTAGCGACGGTCGTCATATTTATACCAATCCCGCTCCTGTTATTGACCCGAATACTACTTGGGAGAAGGTGGAAAGCAAAAATATCGGATTGGATTTTGGTTTCTTTGGAAACGCTTTGACCGGAACCGTAGATATATTCCAGCGTGATACAAAAGATATGTTGGGACCGGGGCTGGAGTTTCCCGATATGTTTGGTGCGGTAGCTCCACAGGCTAATAACGCCCGTATGCGTAACCGTGGTTGGGAGTTGTCTTTGAATTATCGTGGAAAAATAGGTAACGATATTGATTATAGTGTCGGAGGGTCGGTTTCAGATGCTGTTTCCGAAGTGACGGAATATGCTAATGCTAAAAAGAATGATCCTTACGGAAGCTGGTATACAGGCCGTAAAGTAGGTGAAATATGGGGATATCGGGCCGAAGGTCTGATTCAGACACAAGAAGAAGCTGACGCTTACAATGCGGAGTATGATTTAAGCTATATCAGTGGAAAACTGTGGGAACCGGGAGATGTGAAGTATATAGATCTGGATGGCAATAAAGTCATTGACAGGGGAGACAATAGACTGGTGGATGGTGATATGGGAGACCAGACTATAATTGGTAATACAACCCCACGTTATCAGTACACTTTCAATGGATATATCAGTTGGAAAGGATTAAGTCTGAGTGTTATGTTCCAGGGTGTGGGCAAACGTGACTGGGTTGCCGGTGGCGCATATTTCTGGGGATTTGGACCTTATGCTCAAGTTACTGTTTTCAAGGAACATATGGATTATTGGAGACCGGACAATCCGGGAGCTTATTATCCGAAACCTTATATTAATTCTGCGGGTGGAGTAGCTCCTTATCAGGATAAAAATATACAGCGTACTGATTTGTATTTGCAGAATGCAGCTTATTGCCGGTTGAAGAATCTGACTTTAAGCTATGACCTGCCTAATGCATGGGTACACAAAGCTGGCTTGCAGAAAGTGCAGGTGTTCTTTTCCGGAGAGAATCTGTTGACATTTACCAAACTGAAAGGTATGTTTGATCCGGAAGCCATTTTTAGTTCCAACTCATATACAAGTGAGGGAGGAAAGAACTATCCGATGAACCGCGTATTGTCCTTAGGCTTTATTGTTAATTTATAATTTTGATATCTTATGAAAAAAAGAAATATATTATTGGGGCTGGCTTTGGCATTCTGTTTTACGGCTTGCTATGATTTGGATAAAATGCCCGAGGGAGTATTGTCTACGGCCGAACCGTTTCGCAGTACAGGCGAAATAAGAAACTATATAGACCGCTATTATGAATTTGGTGTCCGTACGCAAGGGTTCATGGCTGGTGGTGGAGGTGGTATTGCCGGTAATGATGTTAACAGTGATAATTTGGCATCTGCTGCTGTCAATTCGCGCCTGATGGGATTAACTTCGTTGAGCAATGCGGTGGCTTTAGATAATTATACACATATTCGTAACATTAATTTTTTGATAAATAATGCCGGTGACTGTCCGGAAAAAGGCAGTGTAGAGTATAATCATCTGATGGGTGAGGCCTATTATTTCCGTGCTTGGTTTTATTATTCCATGTTTTCAGACTATGGTCGGTTGGCATGGGTAGACACCCCGCTAGAACCAAATCTGGAAGTAATGATGTTGCCTCGCGAGAGCCGTACATTTATTGCCGATAAGATTTTGGCAGATTTGGATATGGCCATTTCACTGATGAAGGAGCAGAATAATTCGTCATCCATGCGTCTGCACAAGGATGTAGCCCGTGCGTTGAAGAGTGAAGTCGCTCTCTTTGAGGCTACATGGGAAAAATGGCATTATGCTAAGGAAAAAAACAAACCCGAAAAATTTTATGATACGGAACTTGGAGAGGCAGAGTTAATGGCAAAGATAGACAACTATTTGGATCAGTCTATCGCTGCTGCTGAAGAAGTGCGTCAACGGGGAGTATGGAAAATATATAATACCGGAAATGTGGAGAATGATTATAGGAGCATTTTTGAAACTCCTGATCTGACTGCTAATCCTGAAATTCTTTGGTTTAAGATGTATGATGGAGATCAGGTGGGCAATAGTGTCACTCGTTATTTGAATACAGGTGGAGGTAATGTGGGGGTTACAGCATCTTTAGTAGATGATTATTTGACGATAGACGGCCGGCCTTTGGTTGGGAAAGAGCTTCTTGATGCCAAGCGTGTCTATCCTACGGAGTTGCTTCCTACTGTCCGAGACCCCCGTTTGTCGCAGACTGTGGCCTTGCCTGGACAGCGCATGCAACCTGCTGGGGCTGGTAATCCGTACGTTGTCGGTTTCCCCTCGTTGGCTGGCGATGGTTCAGCGTTTGGAACGAACATGACCGGTTATGTGATGTTGAAACATGTACAGATAGATTATACTGGAGATTATATCTCGGAATATAAAGGCTCTACTCCTGCCATTCAGTTCCGTTACGCTGATGTTTTGTTGAATTATGCGGAAGCGCTGGCCGAGAAGAACGGGGCGGCTAATGCGGGCAAGATTATAGAGATATTGCATCCTTTGCGCGAGCGTGCCGGTATGCCGGATATTGATTTCGACCGTGAATATAATACTTCTGCGGAGTATCCGTTTAGAAATCTGGATAAATATATCCAAGCTGTACGCCGCGAACGCCGGGTGGAAAAAGCATTGGAAGGTCGTCGGGTATTTGATATCATGCGCTGGGCCGCTGCCGAGGAGTTGATTATAGGTAACCGCGCACATGGTGCTTTGTTTATAGGCAGTAACTTGCCGGAACAATACGGGCCAGAGTTGAAATATGACCAGGCATCTGGAAATAATATGTTTTTGACAGGCAGCCCTGATGATGCTGAACGTTACATATTACCGGTGCCTCCTTCTACAATGCCGAATGGATGGCAGTTTAAACCGAACCGGGATTATTTGTTGCCTATCCAGGAGCGTATGATTAATGTAATGGATGGCATGTGGGAACAGAATCCCGGTTGGTAAGGAAGTGATGAATGAATCCAAAGTTATATAAAAATGAATAGAATAACCAGTAGTGTATTGTATTCTTTGACGGGAGCAGCGATGTTGTCATCGCTGCCTTCCTGCAAGGTAAAGAAAGAGAGCGACGGGAATGAGAAAAAAAGCATGAATATTGTGTATATCATGTGTGATGACCATTCTTTTCAGACTATCAGTGCATATGACCAACGTTATATGCAGACACCCAATATTGACCGGATAGCCAATGAAGGGGTCCGTTTCACAAATAGTTTTGTGGCAAACTCCCTGAGTGGTCCCAGCCGTGCCTGTATGCTGACCGGTAAACATAGTCATGCCAATGGATTTACGGATAATACCACCACATTTGACGGTAACCAGCAGACTTTCCCGAAACTGCTTCAGGCTAATGGCTATCAGACTGCTATGATCGGTAAATGGCATCTGGTATCTGAACCTACCGGATTTAATTATTGGGACATCCTGATAGGACAAGGGGATTATTATAATCCGAAATTTATTAAAAATGGTGAACGGGTACAACGGGAAGGCTATGCTACCAACATTGTGACAGATTTAGCAATAAATTGGATGGACAGCATCCGGGACAAGAGTAAACCATTCTGTCTTTTTATTCATCATAAGGCGCCTCATCGTACCTGGATGCCTGATCTTTGTGACCTTGACTTGTATGATGATGTAACTTATCCGATGCCAGAGAACTTCTATGATAAATATGAAGGCAGAATTCCTGCATCCAAGCAGGAAATGAGCATTATAAAGGATATGGATTTGGTGTATGACCTGAAGATGGCGGACAAGGAGAATGAGATCCATACCACAACGGGACTGGAAGAAGCGGGCAGAAATATGTATAATGCTCTGAATCCGGAACAGAAGGCTGTTTGGGACAAGCATTATGATCCTATCATTGCCAAATTCAAACAGGATAAGTTAACGGGTAAGGCTTTGGCTGAATGGAAATATCAGCAATATATGCATGATTATATGCGGGTTATCCATTCCATAGACCGTAATGTGGGGCGTGTTTTGAAGTATTTGGAAGAGAACGGATTGATGGAAAATACGATGATTGTCTATACTTCCGACCAGGGATTCTATATGGGAGAACATGGTTGGTTTGACAAGCGTTTCATGTACGAAGAGTCTTTCCGTACCCCCTTGCTGGTCCGTTTGCCGGGAGGAAAGAAAGGTGATGTTGATGAGATGGTGCAAAATATTGATTATGGTCCTACTATATTGGACCTTGCAGGGGTGGAGGTACCGGCAGATATGCATGGGGTTTCTTTCTTGCCTTTGCTGAAGGGGGAGAAAGTGTCTGACTGGCGTAAATCATTGTATTATCATTTTTATGAATACCCGGCTGAACATGCTGTCCGCCGCCATTATGGTGTACGTACAGAACGTTATAAATTGATGCATTTTTATAATGACATAGACTGTTGGGAACTATATGATTTACAGGAAGATCCTATGGAGATGCATAATATCTACGGACAACCTGGAACGGAAGAGTTGGTTAAAGAATTGAAGACGGAATTATTACGTCTCCAAGTTCAGTATGATGACCCTATTCGTAACATTTACAAGGATTGACAACCTAATCTGACCTAAATTTAACATAGCATGAAGTATTCCCGGTCTTTCTGTTTTCAAGAAGGTCGGGAATCTTTTTTTCTATAATCGGACGGACTCATTCCCATTGCATTTTTGAATACAGTGCTGAAATTGCGTGAATGCTTGAATCCTGACTGTTCTGCTACTTCGCTTATGGACAGTGTGGTGGCATCTAGTAATTTACGGGCATATTCCAAACGGCATTTTATGATGTATTCACTGATGCCTATATCCATCATTCCTTTAGTCTTGTTGTAGAGTGACGCACGGCTCATTCCCATTTGCTTTGCTATGAAATTGACATCCATATCCACATTGCTGATATTTTCATTGACAATGCGGCTGAATTGAAGCATCAGCTGCTCATTGATGTGATTCAGATTTTCTTGTTTGGGTATAGGGATATCTATGGTGGCATAGTGCTTTTTCACGATGTTGTGATTATGCATGATATTCTGTATCTGGATAGAAAGTAAATCCATGTCAAACGGTTTGGTTATATAGGCTTCTGCTCCTGTTTTGTATCCTTCTTCTATACTGGCGTCATCGACACAGGAAGTAAGCAGTATCACAGGCATATAGTTTAAGTCTGGTTTTTGTTTGATATAGCGGCATAGTTCAAATCCGTTCATGCGGGGCATTTTGACATCACTTAATACAATTTGGGGGCGTTGTGACGTAAGGATAGGAAGAGCTTCCATGCCATCATGAGCTTCATACACTTCTTCAAACAGAACTTGTAGGTTGCAAATCAGGTAATTACATAAGTCGCGATCATCTTCCACTATTAGAATAGAATGAAATTTCTCTATGCTGTCTTGTTGAGGTTGTTTGTAATCGATGTCGGCTGATAGATGCAATGCATCATTCAAATAGGTTTGAGGTGTAGATTGAATGTCGGCGGCTTCCTGTCTATACGGTAATGTGAAAAAGAAAGTCGCTCCTTTGGTTTCATTATTTTGGGCTCCGATGATGCCTCCGTGCATTTCTACCAGTTGTTTGGCGTATGACAAGCCGATTCCGTTACCTTGAAAGCTATGTTTACCCTGATAGAAGCGAGTGAATAAATTGGCTATATCTTCTTCTTGAAGACCTATTCCCTCATCTTTTATAGTTACCCGTACACGGCTTCCATTACCTTCGAGGTAAGTGGAAACAGTGACAGTAGAATTTTCTTCGCTGAATTTATAGGCATTTGTCAATAGGTTGTTAACGACGATTTCACATTGACTGCGGTCAAAATACATAGTTTCTATGGTAGTGTCAGGAGTAAATGCCAATGAGATATTACGTAACGAAAGTTCATCCTTGAAATCATTTAGGATACTTTGCAACCATTCGTTGAAGGGCGTGGAAGACATGCGCAGGATATTTTTCTCTACTTCCATCTTGCGCATATTCAGAATCATGTCAATGATGTTTTTCATTTGTCGTGCTTGCTTGAACGCACCATATAGTTTGCCACGGAGTTCATAGGGGATTTGTTTGCTGTTTGTAAGTTGTTTCAACGGTGTATAAATTAAGGTTAAAGGGGTACGCAGTTCATGGTTGATATTGATCAAAGCTTTCACTTTTTCCTTGTAGATGGTACGTTCCTGTTCCTTGTATTTCCGTTTCAGTTGACGGTCGTGAGCTTTTATGGTATAGATAATGAAAAGAATGATGATGACCGCACATAATAGGATGAACCAGGATTGTTGCCACCACGGAGGAAGGACAGTGAATTTTAGCAAAGTGAATTCAGGGCTCCAGCTACCATCGTTCTGTGTACATTGAACCGTTATTTTATAGTCGCCCGGAGAAATGGTATGTAAAACAAGATGGGGACGGGATGTTTCTGTGTATTCTGTGTTCAGCCCTTTTATGCGGAACCGGTAGATGCGCTTGTGAAATACATTTCCCCCTTCCAGTTGTGTATGTATTTTTAGGGAGGAGAAATTATAAGGAATTTCCATAGTTGATCGGGGGATGAAGTGAACTGTTGTGCCGTTCAATGCTATTTCTTGCAACTTAAGTGTGATGGGAGGTGGAGCCGAAGCTGGTTTTAAAGCTTTGTTGATTCGTACCAATCCCTCGGAGCCACCCATGTATATGTTGCCGTCACTTGCCACCAATGCAGGTTTGGCTAAAAAGTCGTTAGGTAATATGCCGTCCATCTCATTGTAGATGACAAAATGATTTTTATGTGGATTATAAGCGTATATGATTCCCAATGACCCCATCCATACGATGCCTTCATGGTCAATGACTAAAGAAGTGATTACGTCATTTCCATCGGGTAGCTTTAATGGCTCTTTACGGTTTGAGGGCAGGTGAATTCTGGTGACTCCATTAGGTTCGGCTATCCATAGAGTCCCTAAAGAATCAATGCTTGCAGCTAATATCTGGTTATTTTTCTCATAAGCTATGGTTTCGTATTCGTTTTTCTCTTTGTTGTATTGGAATACATTGTTTCGGTCATGAAAAAATGGATAAGTACGGTATTTTCCAATATAGATCCAAGAATATTGTAATTGTTTGTTCTTGAAGTGGATGGGAATAAGTTGTTGGCTTCCGGGAATATATCGGTAAAAAGCATTACCGTATAGTTCTATTTCGTTCCGATCATTAACTCGTATATTGGTGGGTGCACTGGAGCTTGCCAGCTTTGCTTCTGCATCTTTGTCCGGAAGAGAGAAGCGCTGGTAGTTTCCTGTCTTTTTATTGAAGCGGAAGATTCCTTTTGAAAAACTGGATGCTAGCAGTTCGGTTTCGGATAAAGGGCAAATGGATACTATTTTTTCTCCCAATGTTTGCGGATAGTGGGTAAAACGTTCCGTTTGCGGGTCAAAGCAGTTGATACCGCCTCCGTCCGTACCAATCCAGATCCGTCCGTCTTTATCTTCCCATAGGCATAAGGGGCATTTGTCGGACAAGCCTGAGGCTGGGTTTTGTGCAGCTTTGGTATAGGTAGTGATAAAACCTTTTTCTGCTCCTAGTACGCCTTCCCGCACCATACCTATCCACATGTGGTTGTTGCTGTGGCATAGGCATGTGACTGAATTGGCAGGGAATTGCCGGTTTTCTTTGTTTGATAAGATTTGGATATCATGAGTGTCCGGATAGATTATATTCACTCCGCCGCCATCTGTTGCCAGCCAAATGGCTTTATCCCACTCTGTTATATCAAGAACGATATCGTTGCTCAAGTTTGAATTACGGGTATTATAGGAGGTCAGCAGTTGTCCATCCTGATTATAACATTTTACTCCTTGCCCGTAGAAGGAAACCCAGTAACGTCCGGAGGAATCCTTATATAGATCGTATGCATTGGATGATTCACCGAATGGAGAATCAGTTATTTCTCCTGTATGTTTATTTAATAGCTTTATTTCCCATGCATTGTTTATTATCAGGTAATGAGTGGAGTCGAAAGGCTCCATCTTGATAATATGGATTCCTGTTGTTTTTAAAGGGATTGCTTTGGAATGTTTTAATTCTTTTTCATATACAAGCAATGTGTCGGTTACAGGTATCAGCAGCTTGCTTCCTTCAGTTGTTATAATGGAAGCTTTTACCGGCTGATTATGTCGCAGAAAAATTTGCAGGGAATCTTTCTCATATTCATAATAACTGATTCCTTGTGAGGTGATCGCCCATATCCGTTCTTCATTATCTCCGAAAATATCGTTGATGTAATGGCTGTTTTTACGTAATAAATACGGTAGATTATATTTCTTGATTTTTTCTCCATTGAAACGATATATTCCTTGAGTGGTTCCGACCCATAATGAACCGTTTTTGTCATCGTATAGGGATATAATAGAGGTTGGAAGTCCTTCTTTAATAGAAAGTTGTTTAAAATGATAATAAGGACGGTTGATGGAATAAGTCTTTATGATAAAACAACATAGAACCAGGATTACATAGACGGTTTTTCTCATTCAGATAAGGTCTTAAAACAAATATTTGTACAAATATAAGAAATAGGTTTTGAAATTCAAAGCGAAAAGAGGATATTGATAACCGAATGGCTGTGATATTATATATAATTTGTCATTCTGAACAGATGTAAAAGATAACATAGTGTTCAGAATGACAAAATAGATTGAAAAATGAGGGGGATTTGTCTGACTGTTTTTTTGTCCTTATAAGGGGATTTTTTTCAGTTTTTCATTCTCAACCATTACTTTATATGTCTTTCCTTTAGTTGTCTTAAAGGTAAAAGTCAGGTTACCATATCTCAGATTGCAGGGCTCACCGGCTTTGGACAGAATGACGGCTTCTTTTAATTTTCCATCCTGCCAGATAATGTCAATTTCAAAGTTACCTTTGGCACACAGCCCCTTGACAGAACCTTCTTTCCATGCGTCTGGCAAGGCTGGGAGTAATTGGATGAATCCCATGTGACTTTGCAACAACATTTCTGTGATACCGGCAGTTCCGCCAAAGTTACCGTCAATCTGGAAAGGCGGATGGGTATCCCATAAGTTGTCCAAAGTTCCATTTTTTAGTAAGTTGCCAAATAGTTTGTAGGCGTGGTTGCCGTCTTGCAGACGTGCCCATTGATTCAGTTTCCATCCCATGCTCCAGCCGGTAGCTCCGTCACCGCGGTGTTCTAAAACAACTTTGGCGGCATTGGTTAATTCGGGAGTAGTAATTGGTGAAAGGGTGTGGCCCGGATGCAGTCCGAATAAATGGTTGACGTGACGATGCTCGTCTGTGGGATCGTCTATGTCTGTTGACCATTCCATTAACTGACCATAACGTCCTATTTGATAGGGTACAAGATGTTTCAGTACATATTGCCATTGTTTACGGTCTTTGGAATCGACACCCAGTGCTTTGCTGGCATCAATGGCGTTGAGTAATATTTCGCGGATTACAGCATGTACAAAAGTAGCTCCTTGGTCTACAGGTCCATGCTCGGGAGAAGTGGAAGGAGCAGCAGTGTAGGTCCCGTCCGGTTTATGCCATAAATAGTCTACAGCAAAGTTGGCACTGCTCTTGATAAGATCATAGCCTACTTCTTTCAGGAATTTTTTGTCTCGGGTGTAATCATAATATTCCCAAATGTGAGTTGCCAGCCAGGGACCTGCCATCGGGTTAAAGTTCCAGGACATATTTTCATCGGTCAAAGGGGAAGTAAATCCGAAAATGTTTCCGGATATGGAGGCTGTCCATCCGCGTGCGCCGAAATAGGCTTGGGCTGTTTTTTCTCCCGGCTTTACCAAGGTACGGATGAAGTCTATCAAAGGCCATACACATTCGTTCAGATTGGTGGAGCAAGCAGGCCAGTAGTTCATCTGGATATTGATATTATTATGGTAATCTACATGCCATGGGCCATCTACCCCGTTGGCCCACATTCCTTGCAGGTTGGCCGGGAGATTGCCGGGGCGTGAACTGGCAATTAATAAGTATCGTCCGAACTGATAATAGATTTCTTCCAGCCGGTAGTCCGGATTTCCTTTGCGATAGCGTGCCAGACGTTGATGGGTGGGAAGATCTGTAACGGCAGGATATTGCAAGGTCATAGGAGCATGAGGGTTCAGTTGTAGTTTGACTCTGCCAAACAGTTGGGTATAGTCCGTTTTGTGTCGCTCGCATAATTCGTTGTAATTTTTGGCAGCGGCAGCGTCTAGCATGGCCAGGGTTGTTTGGTCCGGATCAGGACCGACATACGTCTTGGGGTCTTTGAAGTCTGGATTGAAGTTGAGTTTATAATCGGTATCTGCGGTCAGCAGAAAAATGACTTCATCCGCATTGCGGACAATGAATTTGCCATCAGTCGTGTTCAGGCTTCCTCCTTTGTTTATGGCTTGTATGCGGAGAGCAAATTTCATTTGGTTGTTTTTGAGGCGACCGGTATAGAGCAAACGATTGGGACCGTCTGTTTTGATATCACCTATGGCTTCAGGGTTGCTGCCATAGCTGAATATCAGGTTTTGCATGCCGGGACGGTCGGCTGTGAACTTCAGTACCATCACGCTGTCGGGGTAGGAAACGAAGTATTTACGCTCGTAGTTCACTTCATCTTTGCGAAAACTGACTATTGCCATGGCCGAGTCAAGAGACAGGATGCGTTTATAATCGGTCATACCGATTTCACTTAAACCGGTTTCGATGTAAGCTTCTCCCAATGTAGTAAAGGAGCCGAAGCGAAAAGGTGTTTCACGGCTTGGCTCATAATCGGCCAGTCCGTTGAAGTTTTTGCAGGTAAGTTCTTCTGCTTTTTTCTGGTTACCGTCTGTGAATGCTTGGCGGATTTCGGGTAACAGGTGTGCCGACTCTTTATTTACGTTCCAATAATAAGCTGCTCCCTTTTCTGTGTTCGGTCCTCCGCGCCATAGTGTCTTTTCGTTTAAAGTGATTCGTTCTGCTGCTATAGATCCCATAACATTGCCTCCCAAACTGCCGTTTCCTATGGGGAGTGAGTTGTTTTCCCATGCTTTGTCTGTTGCAGGAGAATACCAGGAAGCGCGTCCGTCCAAATTATTAGGGGTATCAAACCAGATGCTCAGTCCTTTGGTGTAATCTGTACTCTGTGCTTGTAAGGAAGCTGCGAATAAGCTTCCTAAAATGCATAGTTGAAGTTTCTTCATAAATTAATGATATTAGTTAAAGGTATTTCTACAAAAATACAATTAGATTTTTATTTGTGAGAAATGTAATGTTTGAAATTTAGGGTGATTTCCTGTTTTTATAGGTATATCAAGGTTGAAAGATAATTTTCATCGAACATTTCATTGGCGATATCCCACAGATGTTCTGCTGTCAGCATTTCTATCCGTTTGAATACTTCTTCCGAACCTTCAAATTTACCATAGTGCAAGAACGTTTTTCCCATATCCAATGCATTGTTCTCAAAATTGTCTCCGGCAACTCCTATTTGTCCGATGATCTGTTTTTTTGCTGCACTCAGTTGTGAGGAACTTAGTTTGCTGTCACGCAGTTTTTTCAATTCTTTATGAACTAGTCCGATGCAACGGTCTGCATCTTCCGGATCAGTTCCGAAATAGATGCAGAACACTCCTGTGTCTGTGTATGAAGTCAGATTGGCTTCTACGTTATAGACCAGCCCCCGGCGTTCGCGCAAGGAAACGTTCAGCCGGCTGTTCATACCGGGTCCTCCCAGCAGATTGTTCAGCAGGTAAAGTCCGGTTCGTTTTTCATTATATGCATTATATCCCCGGCTACCTATCATTACATGGGCTTGATGTGTTTCTTTATTCAGTGTCAATGTCTTAGGAATATAGAGAAAAGGTTCTGTCCGTTGGCGTTCGGTAATGGAAAAAGGGATGTCGGCTGTCACTTTCTCTATGGTGCGTATCACTTTCTTAAAGTCTATATTGCCTTGAATGAAAAAGATCATATTGGTAGCTTTGTAAAAACGGGAAGTAAAATTCAAGGCGTGTTCACTTTTGAAACTACGCAATAAGTCCGGTTTGCCCAAAATATTCCTTCCCAAAGGATGATTGGGAAAAATCAATTCCTCAAAATCATCAAAAATCAGTTCTGACGGACTGTCTTCATAACTTTGTATTTCATCAATAATCACTTCCACTTCTTTGTCAATCTCATGTTGTGGGAAGGTGCTGTGAAATACAATATCTGCCAGCAGTTCTGCTGCCCGTGAGAAGTGTTCTACCAGAAAAGCACTGTATATCACTGTTTCTTCCTTATTCGTATATGCATTTAAATCTCCGCCTACATTTTCCATGCGGTTCAGGATGTGCCATGCATGTCTTTTTTGTGTTCCTTTAAAGATAAGGTGTTCCACGAAATGGGCCATTCCCTGTTCCTGTTCGTTTTCATCACGGGTTCCGGCATCGACGGCAAAGCCGCAATAGGCTACATTAGACTGATTGGGAGCGTGAATAATGCGCAGCCCGTTAGGCAAGGTGAAAGTATTGTATGACATTGTTTTTTGCTTCAAATAAGTTTCGGTTGGCAAAAATACAACAAAAGTTATTGCCGTTCTTCAAAAAATGCAGATATTTGTATTTACTAACAGAAAACAAGATGATGGATAAAATTGCTATTTTCTGTTCCGCATCCGAGAATATAGAGCCTGTGTTTTTTGAAAAAGCACGTGAGTTGGGCGTTTGGATGGGACAAAACAAGAAGACGTTAGTGTATGGAGGTGCTAATATCGGATTGATGGAATGTATTGCCAAGGCAGCCAAAGACAACGGCTCGATGATAATGGGAGTTATTCCGACCAAGCTGGAAGAACGTGGACGAGCCAGCGATTTGGTGGATGTGACTTTCCGTACAGATAATTTGAGTGACCGTAAAGATGTGATGTTGAATGAATCGGATGTAGTGATAGCTTTGCCGGGAGGAGTGGGTACACTGGATGAGGTTTTTCATGTAATGGCGGCCGCTACGCTGGACTATCATCGTAAAAAAGTAATTTTTTATAATATAAATGGCTTTTGGAATGGCATTATCGACTTTTTGGCCGGATTGGAGAGGCAGCATTTTGCCCATCATCCGTTGAACAGTTATTTTGCTGTTGCCAATGACTTGAGAGAACTAACCGAACTACTTAAATAATATTCATGTAACCTATTATGATGACATCTATACACGAATTGTTGCAGAAAGAGGCTCAGGCTGTTTTGAATATTCCTATAACTGATGCTTATGAGAAAGCAGTGGAATTGATTGTTGAGCAAATACACCGTAAAAAAGGAAAGCTGGTGACTACCGGTATGGGTAAGGCCGGACAGATAGCTATGAATATAGCTACGACTTTTTGCTCTACAGGTATTCCGGCAGTGTTTTTACATCCCAGCGAAGCTCAACATGGGGATTTGGGGATTTTGCAGGAGAATGATTTGCTGCTTCTGATTTCTAATTCAGGAAAAACCCGTGAAATTGTGGAACTGACACAACTTGCACATAATTTGAACCCAAATTTGAAATATATTGTTATTACCGGAAATGCGGATAGTCCATTGGCCCGGGAGTCTGATATTTGTTTATGCACCGGGCATCCTGATGAAGTGTGTGCTTTGGGTATGACCCCCACAACTTCAACTACAGTTATGACCGTGATAGGTGATATTTTGGTAGTGGAAACCATGAAAAAGACCGGTTTTACCATCGAAGAGTATAGCAAACGCCATCATGGAGGGTACTTAGGTGAGCGTTCACGCGAGTTAAGTAAGTAAAATAAAATAGAACCGGAACGCAAAGGACACAAATAATACAAATAGCATTTTATTAAAGGATTTGTGTCATTTGTGTTCCGGTTTTATGTATATAAATCGTAAATATAAAAATGAGAAAAGTAATAGGTATAGGTGAAACCATTCTGGATATTCTTTTTAAAGATAGCCAACCTACGGCAGCTGTTCCCGGTGGCTCGGTTTTCAATGGAATTATTTCATTGGGGCGTTTGGGAGTCAATGTAACTTTTATCAGTGAAACGGGAAATGACAAAGTGGGCGATATCATTCTGAAGTTTATGCGAGAGAATGGAGTAAGCACAGATCATGTGAACGTGTTTCCTGAAGGAAAGTCACCTGTGTCTTTAGCTTTTCTGAATGAACAGAATGATGCTGAATATCTTTTTTATAAAGATTATCCACGGTTGAGGCTGGATGTGACAATGCCTGAAATACATCGGGATGACATTGTGATGATCGGCTCTTATTATGCTGTAACGCCTCAATTGCGTGATAAGGTGAAAGAACTGTTGGATAAAGCTCGTGAAAAAGGGGCTATCATTTATTATGACGTGAATTTCCGCAGTACTCACAAGAACGAGGCGATAAAGCTGCTTCCTGTTATTCTTGAGAATTTTGAATATGCTGATATCATTCGCGGCTCCGTTGAGGATTTTGAGAATATGTTTGGTTTGACAGATGCGGATAAGGTTTATAAAAGTAAGATTGAATTTTATTGTCCGCATTTTATTTGCACGCACGGTGGAAGAGGAATTCGCCTGTATACAAAGAATATAAAAAAGCATTATGAAGTGGATCCTTTGCAGACTGTCAGTACGGTGGGAGCCGGAGATAATTTTAACGCCGGAGTAGTTTTCGGATTGCTAAAATATCGTATCCGCCGGGATGATTTGGATGAACTGTCGGAAGATGACTGGGACCATGTGATTCGTTGTGGAAAGGATTTCAGTGCCGATGTTTGTATGAGTTTGAATAATTCGATTTCAAAAGAGTTTGCTGCCGGTTACAGATAAATCGGATAGCTCTCATTGTTTTAAACTCTTTTATTATGTATGAGAACCTTTAAATTAATAGCAGGTCTTTCCTTTTTGCTGCTGGTGGTTGCCTGTCAGGACAAAAAGCGGTCTTCGCAGATTGAGGTAGCGGAGAATGAATCGAAATATGTGGTTTTGGCATATGTCACCTCATGGGGAGAAAGTACGCCTGATCCGGCATGTTTGACTCATATTAATTATGCGTTCGGGCATGTTACAGATAATTTCAAAGGAATACGTATAGATAATGAACCACGTTTGCAAATGGTAGTGGGGCTGCGTGAAAAAAAACCGTCTTTGAAAGTTTTGCTGTCCGTAGGCGGGTGGGGAAGCAGTCGGTTTAGTGAGATGGCACAGACAGATAGTACACGTATGGCGTTTGCCGCAGATTGTAAACGGGTGATAGACCAGTTTGATTTGGACGGAATTGATATAGATTGGGAATATCCCGGTATAGGAACTGCCGGTGTATCTTTTTCGCCGGAAGATACTGATAACTTTTCTTTGTTGATGAAGGATATACGCCATGCTATCGGTAAAGACAAACTGCTGACCATTGCTACACAGGCAGGTGCCAAATATTACAACTTAAAGGCTGTCGAACCTTATGTGGATTATGTCAATATCATGACATACGATATGGAGGAATCTCCTAATCACCATTCGGCCTTGTACCGTTCGGAAATGACTGAGGAATGGTCTTGCGAGGATGCGGTTGCCGCCCATGTTGCCGCAGGTTTTCCTGTCGGACGCTTGGTATTGGGTATTCCGTTCTATGGGCATGGGACTAATGAAGCTCCAGAATTATTGGATTATCGTCATATTATCGCTTTGGATTCTTTACAGAGTTGTTGGGATAGTGCGGCACAAGTTCCTTATATGATAAATTCGCAAGGACATGTGGTCGTTAATTATGAGAATGCCCAGTCCATCGCATTCAAGTGCCAGTTCCTGCATCAGAAAGGGATGCTGGGGGCTATGTACTGGGACTATGATAGCGATGATGAAAAGGGTACATTACGCCATGCTGTCTATCAAGGTGTAATGAATCCTTGATTCTTTCAGTTTATTTTTTCTTATCTGCATATTTTCTGTAAAGAGGATAAGCCGCTTGCAGTATTTTGTTTTTTAATAAAGGCGGATAGTCGGGATAAACCGATAAAAAAGCTTCTACTTCTTTGTAGGCCGCTTCGCTATCGTGATTCCTTAATAAAGCCCCGACCCAATTGCGAGGGAAAAAGATATCTCCGGTGCGTTGAACTTCTGTCAGTTTTTCCAATGCCGGACGGATATATTTCACCGCATAATCTTGTCTTGTAGGATGATTCAGATAGCTTAAGGTTGTAGCTGCCCAAGGCTCAATCCTTCTGTTTTCCGCTTGCAATAAAGATCGGAATAAACTGTCCAATTTTAAAGTATCGGCAGTCATCGCACGTGATATGAAATCGAATTGGCGTAGACGGTCCGGATTGTGGATGCGTTGGCGTTGTGTCTGAAGTATTTCTTTTCCTTGCTCAGGTATGCGCAAGGCCAGTTCGTAGGCCAATGTAGTGTAATCTCTTTCATTTAATTGTTGGACTCTTTCGGTTTCCCATAAGGAATAGAGGCACTGAATCATAGTCGGACTTGCTGCTTCTGTAATCAGAAGGCGTAATAACTGGATGCGACAAGAAGGAATCGGATGAGAATGGCTGAGTTTATAAAGCTCATTTTCTATTTTATCACGTTCTGCCGAAGATATCTCTTGCAGAGGAGAGGACAGGTAATTGGTTAATGTTGAAGCTATCAACGGGTTCTTTTCACAATGTATTCCGTTGAGTAATGCATTCATCCATGCAGTATTCGGAATTCCTTTTGCTTGATAATTTTCATGCATCATCATTAAAACTGCCTGTCGGGTTGTTTCATTGTCTATTTCTTGCCAATGTTCCAGCAGCCAATGGAGACTGTTGTTGTCAGGAACAAACAAACCATATCCTCTCCCGTCCGTATTGGGCAGAATACGGGTGGGGGTAAAGGGTAACGTAATACGGCATAAGCTGTCTGTCAGACTGGCTTCTATCGTTGTGTCCCTTGTTCCGCAAAGGGTGATATTGAATTTTTGAGGCCAGTTTAATCCTCTTTGATATGGATCTTGCTGATGTATGGTCAACTGTTTGTCTGATATTTCGAATTTGATTATCGGCATTCCTTTTTGGTTTACCCATACATCGCTGAAAGCGGCTAGATCTTGCTCTGTTTTACTGTCTAGAATTTGTATCAAGTCATCCCAAGTAGCGTTGGCGTAAGCGTAAGTTTTTAAATATTCTTGAATCCCTTCCCGAAATGCTTCTTTTCCCATTGATTCCACCAGTTTTACCATCATGACAGGAGCTTTGTTATAAATGATCTGTCCATAAATTAATCCTGCATTTTGAAGGTTATCTAGCGGTTGCCGGATAGCAGTGGTTCCGGGTGTACGGTCTTCTGACAAGGATGCGGCTGTATAAGTCTTCATCCAATTCAGCTGGTGATTGACTTGCGGGAATAATGGTTCGGTAATCAGAGCTGCAAAATAATTGGCGAATACCTCTTTAGTCCAGACATCATCAAACCAGTTCATCGTTACTAAATCTCCGAACCACATGTGGGCGGTTTCGTGGGCGATTAATTGGGTTCGGCGAAGTTCTTCATCCGGAGTGGGATTTTCGCTTAGGAACATTTGCGTGTCATTATATAAGGTGGCGCCTGTGTGCTCCATACCTCCATATTGGAATCCCGGCAAGATAATAAAATCGTATTTGGCAAAAGGATAGGGAACATTGGTATATTCTTCCAGCCAGTTCAGCGAAGCGGTCACTTGTTTGAAGATGGTATCTAATTGAGCTACTTTTTTAGAATCTGTTTCGCGGTAATATGCTGAGATTTTCCGGTTACCTTCTATATATTCTTGATGTTCTAATTTACCGGTGACAAAGGAAAAAAGATAAGTGCTTAATGGTTCAGTTGGGGCAAAAGTTACTGTTTTGCAGTTGCCTTTTGTTTCTTCTTTAGTAATATAGGTATTGGAAACAGCTTTCCATTCTGTTGGTATATCCAGTCGTAAGGAAAATGTGGCTTTCAGATTCGGCTGTTCGAAACAAGGGAATAAGGTACGGGCACGGTCTGGCACTAATAGCGTATACAGAAATTCATCATTTCTGTTTAGCGACTGGTTTCCGGCAATAAATTTGATCGTGATATTATTTTTTCCTTCTACTATGTTTTTTTCAGGTAGGATGATGTGCTCGTTATGGAATTCATAACGGGCAGTTTGTCCATTGACGGATACCGATTTTATTTTTTCAGGCTTTTCTCTGAAGTCGAGAATAATTTCTTGCGGTGCATCCAGATTAAATTCAATGGTAATCTCTCCATTTACCGGTACTGATTTCTGTTCAGGAATGGAGAAATATAGCTTATACTTCAACTCCTTAATCTCCTGTTTGCGCAGTGTTGCCAGTTCTTGCGATACGCCCTCGTCGTAGAAACGAGGATTGCTTGTGGTCTGTTGGCAACTGCATAATAATAAGCTGCACATGAAAATAAGATATCCGATATATGTTTTCATCATCTAAAATTTATCTTGGTTATCTGCGGCAATTTTTCGGATGCCGCGCTGTGAAGCTATGAATGCACCTCCCAATACTCGTTTCCCCTCGTAAAAAACGGCTGATTGTCCGGGAGCGATGGCGGATGCTTCGGAAAGGAAACGGACCAATAGTTGTTTTTCATCTAATACGAGCACTTGACACGGAATAGGCTTGCTGCGATAGCGGATACGTACTGACAAGTCCTTGCATTGCAGTAAATCCTGCATTTCTGTGATATGATAGTCTTCTACCAACATATATTCTGCTTTAAGTTCCTCGGCATCTCCTAACATGACTGTATTCTTTTCTGCATTGATGCGTAGTACGTATGCTGGATGCCCCAAAGCGATTTCCAATCCTTTCCGTTGGCCTATTGTATAATAAGGAAAGCCTTTGTGCTGACCTATCTTGACTCCTTTGCTATTTACAAACCATCCCGGTCCTACTTGGGTGTCAATATCCGGGCATTGCGAACGCAGAAAGTTTCGGTAATCCCCTTCTATAAAGCAGATTTCCATACTTTCACCTCCACGGGCTTTCGCTTCGAATCCTTTTTGTCGGAGATATTCCCGTACCTCCTGCTTGGTATAAGTTCCCAGTGGAAAGAGAAAACGTTGAAGTATCTCCTGAGGAAGTTTCCATAGAAAATAGGATTGGTCTTTTGTCTGGTCATCTCCCGCTACTATATACAGTTTTCCCTTCCGTTCTTCCAGTCTGCAATAATGCCCGGTAGAGATATGGGCGCAATTCGTTTGGTCTGCCCATTCACAGAGAATTCGCTCTTTGAATAGCGGATTGCAAAGGACACAAGGATTGGGAGTTCTTCCTTGCATATACTCATCTATGAAGTGTTTTACAATAATCTGTTTGAACTCTTTCCTCACATCAGCTACATGGTGTTCTATTCCCAACCGTTCTGCCAAGGCCCTTGCTTCCAGTACATCATCAGGTTCATCTTGACCGGGGGTGGAAAAGCGGGAAGGGACATCCCACGTTCTCATGGTAACTCCTACCACTTCATATCCTTGTTCTTGCAGCATGATGCACGTGGCGGAGCTGTCTATTCCGCCACTCATTCCTACCAGGACTCTTTTATCTCTGTTATTCATTATATAAATAGTTCAGGTTCACGGCGTGCCGCACATTTTTGGTGTAGCATGGGGGTGTAAGGAGTATCAAAAACTCGTGCACCATTAGGGCATTCTTTTACGCAAGCGCAGCACTTGATGCATTTGGTAATCTCTGTTTCTATTTTTCCTTCATCGCTTAAAGCAATGGCATGAGTAGGACATACTTCGATGCATTCGCCACAGGCGAAGCATTCTTCAGTGCAGACTGGAGCGGCAGGAGTAGAGGGGCCAACAAAGCGATAAGGTATGTTTCCTTTTAGGTAAAAATCGGATAATGTTTCATCCTTCTCCAGTTTTGTCAGACAGTCTTTTCCAAATTGTTCCGCAATCTGTAAATCGGTAACATCCGGACGGCCTTCTGCAATGGGCATATTAGGACGGCTGTAGCTGTGTTCACCAATAAAGGCACCGGCAGCCAGTGGGGTGAATCCCAATTGAATAGTTTCATCTCTCAATTCGACCAGTGCATCTTCGTAATCGCGGTTACCATATACAGCGACTAAGATAGCCGGAGCATTGTTGCCTTTTAATCTTCGTAGCCGTTGCAATGCTATTGGGGCTACCCTGCCTGCATACACAGGAACTGCAATGATCGTGATAGAATCTTTGATTTCTATCGGGCTACTATTCTCATCCGTAGTGAGATCTATTTCTATTCTTCTGCCCATACCTATACTTTCTCCGATGGCACGGGCTATTTTCGCAGACGTATGTGTAGGCGAAAAAAATACGATGTGATTGCTTGTATATGTTTTCATAAACGCAAATATAGTGACTTTTGTCCAAAAGGTAGCCAAATATATAGATAAGATGTGTAAAGGTGATAAAAATTGTCTTTATATGAATGTAAAAAATGATTATTAAATATCTTTTTTTCTATTTTAGTTAATAGAAGTGATACGGTAAGCTATATTAGTTAAAATGTATTTAGGAGTGAACAAAAAAAATCCCATGTTTAGGGAGTTTGAATAATTCTTAATTAGAAAATGAATGACATATTTATATTGGATTATTTTGTTCTTTTCTGGTTTGTTTTGTTGAATAAAGGGATAATTTACAAGTTCTGGATTCCGCTTTATAGAGACTAAGCTATATTTTGACTGTTATAAGTTTAACTTCTTCGGCGTACTTATGCTATTATATTAAGGTGTATAGTGAAAGTAATGTCTTGTTTTAATAGGTCTATGGGGCTTTCTATGGTTGTTTGTAAGGTAAAGAATATAGAGATATTCCTATTTCTTAAAATATTCCTGTATTTTATAAAGATTTTTAGTGGAAAGTCTTGCAGAATAGAGTAAAATGGGTACTTTTGTCCGATGAAATTATGGCTATTATAGAAACTGACTAAAATATGGATGCTCTATTTCAAACGCAAAGCAATGAGCTTTCTACTACAACGCAGAAAGAAAAGCTGTTTAAAGATGCAGAACGGCAGTGGAATACACTGTCTACCGAGAAAGGAGCGCCCGGAAGAAAAGTTGATTTTGAGATCTATAAAAGCATTTTGTATAACCTAGAAATCAGAAAAGTATATTTGGATTCAAAACTCTCTTTAGAAAAGTTTAGTTCAATAGTCGGCACGAATACGACCTACCTGAGTAATGCGGTGAACAACTACTTCGGATGCAATTTCAAGCAGCTCCTTAACAAGTATCGTGTTGAGTATGCAAAGTCCTTATTACTAGAGGGTACGTATTCAGCCAGTTCTCTTTTTAGGAAGTGTGGTTTTGCATCCCAAAGCGTTTTTTATGCCGCATTTCATAAAATTGTAGGCGCATCTCCCTTGCAGTTCCTATATAAAGCACCATCCGGACACAGAAAAAGATTTAAAGTCCTTTTATAACAATAACATTTTGAGTTTTTAAATTTATAAATTTAAAGTTTTTCTATTATGAACAAAAAATTTTTAAGTGCAATCCTGTTTGGAGCCCTTATGGTCACTTCAACAGGAACATTTGTATCTTGTAAGGATTACGATGACGACATCGACCGCTTGGATCAAGAAATATCCAATGTGAAAGATGCAATCAAGGCCCTTGAAGACAAAGTAGGCTCAGGCAAATATGTCGAAAGCTGTACTCCGTTCACTGATGGTAATGGTGGTTATGAAATCAAATTCAGTGATGGAGAGACCATTAAATTATACAATGGTGCAAAAGGAGAACAAGGTGAACCGGGCAAACCAGGTACTCCGGGTACTCCAGGTACTTCTGCTGATGATTATGTAGTATCAGTAGAAGAAGGTGAATCAGCTTATGAATTAGTTATTACTTATGCTGATGGCACTAAAAAGACTATCAGTATGCCTAAAGCTACTTCTGTAGTTAGCGGAGTTAAGTTTATCCCTACTTTCCTTTCTGAAGGTGAAGCTGCCAGAATCCATTTCCCTACCATCGTTACTGATAGTGTGGCAGGTAAAACACAGATTACAGGTGCAGAGTGGAGTGAAAATAACTTTAGCACATTTAAAATCGTTTACTCAGGTAAGGCAGACGTGAAGTATCAGGTAAATCCTAACAGCGTATCATTCAAAGATATGGAAGTGGTAGGATTTGTTCGTGATACTGCTGAAATATGGAACTACAATACGAATAACAAGAATTGGGAATTGTTCAACGCTGGACAAAAACTGTACACTGATGGAAAAATTACCGTTGAATCTTATAAAGAAGGACATGGTATGTTAAACTTCCGTGTAAAGGACTGGGCTTTTGCTGAACAATCTAATCTGGACGAAAGAACAGTATATTCATTGAGAATTAAGAACAATGACCAAATCGTTCATTCTGATTTTGTTCCCGCCAAGCATGAAGTAATTTTGCAGAAAAACGTACATTTGGTTAAAGTAGCTGATGCATTTGACCAAACTAACGCTCCTGCTCAGATTAAAAATGCAATTGCTCCTAACAAGGTAAATTATAGAGAATTCATCAAAGATGAATATTATCTTAACACCTTGAATCCGACCGGTACTGAAGAGGCTAAATTGAAGGCTTATCAAGCAGATAAAGCTAAGTTCGAAGCCAATGCTGAAAACCAGTTATATAAAGGAGATGCTGAATCTAAAGATGATGCAGAACGTATTGTTGTAGAATTGAACTATACAGGTGATGGACATTCAAAAAATTTGAAGGACATCGTAACTTCATTCTTTGACAAACGTATGGGTAGAGCCGAAACAGCTCAATATCCTTTGATGGAGAATGGTTTTGATGACTATTCATTGGTGTTTGAACCGGTTGACTTCTATTATGATGGCGTTAACCAGACAAAACGTTATTTGGATGTTACCAAAGATGGTGTTGCTACAGTAAAACAAACTCCGGACCCGATTTGGGGCGCAGAAACTGATGCCAGCCACACAGCTGCTATAGACAGAACTCCTATTGTTCGTGTGAAACTGGTAGCACCGGGTGAAGACAATGGTAATGTAGTTAAAACAGCAATCATCAAGATTCACATTGTACGCAAGACAGTTGTTCCTGAAATTAATATTACAGAAACAAAAGATGTTACTCTGAAACATATCAATCAAGTTCTTGACATGGATATGGATAAGATATTCAACCATGAAGAGGTACAATTGAGTAAAGACGAATTCCGTAAGACTTATGTTTTCGTTCCTGAATTTGCAACAGCAGATGAGGCTAAACAACACGCTGTATATGCATGGGATGGAAAAGATAATAAAGACTATTCATTAGATCCGAACTTTGAAACTAAAGAATACAATCAGCTGTTCGTTACAGTGAAGAATACAGCATTCTCTCGTCATGACGATCACGACGTTTACACTGTTAAGGGTACATACACGCCAAATGCTGATCATAAGGGATTACCTGACATCCATGTTACTTATACTATCAATGTGAAGTATCCGAATGTAGTTGCTCCTGAAAAGACTAAGTTGAACTGGGTAGATGATTCTTACTTCATTGCTCACGGTAGATACGATAACTTTGATGCTCCTACAACTTATGAAATGGTTGCAGTATTGAATGACGAGTTCGATTTGATCAACTATAATCCTTATAAGGGTCAGACTCATGATAAGGATTGGGCTAGAGCTACCTTGTCATTCGAATTGGTTGACCAGCATAATAACGCATCTAAGATAGTTGACGGTCACGATTCCGGTATCCGTTTGTATCAAGGTGAAGACAACAAGTGGTATATCGCTTTGGATCCGACAGACGCAGGACGTGCTTGGATCAATGCTGCTGACGCTAAGGATTTGAAGAAGATCAAAATGCGTGCCGTAGTAAGCTTCAATGAAGATGTTGACGGATTGTATGGTACTTGCAACAAGGAAGCCAATGCTCATAACAAGTATGCTAAAGAAAATTACAATAACTTCTCTTGCGATACTATCAATATGGTAAACAATACTCCTTGGGCTAAAGATCATACTACTACTTATACTGGTGCTCCTGCTCCTGAAAATGGACGTTCTACAGTGGTTATCGATGAATTTGAAGTTGCATTTGTAACTCCGATGGTATTCCACGCTTACGAAGCAGGTCCTTTGTATGACAAGTATCAGGAAGCTGAAAATACAGTATCATTGAAGGATGCATTCTTCTTGTCAGATTATCTGTGGTCTGAAGGTGCTCAGGCACAATTCAATAACAACCATGTTATCTATGATCACAAAGATATGGCTAAGAATAATACTTTGGTTCAGACAGGTGATCAAGCTGGTTGGTCAAAGAAACTGGTAGTTGACCATAATGTATTCGATGTTAATACAACTGTTAACTTCAAGGTTTCTAAGGCATACTTTGCTGACGGAAGTGAACTGGATGCTGAAAACATGAAGAAGATCAAACTTGATAATGCTAAGCAGACTATCACATGGATCAACAATGGTGAAGATATTGCTCAACCATTTACTATTGATGTAGAAGTTTGTGTAAATCACAAGTGGGGCGGTATCTGCGACCATACTTGGAAGAATGATCGTGGACATTCTGTTGGAACTATCCAAATCCAAGTTAAGAAGCACAATGACAAGTAATTAATACGCTCATTGTTTATAAAAAAAGAGGGGGGCAAAATGTTCCCCTCTTTTAGTTTTTATAATCGTTTATCCAATTATATTGTGTATGAAGTATATATATGCTGTCTGTTTTCTGTTATTAGTATGTGGCTGTCATAAAGAAAATGACACCCCTGTTGTTTTACCTGCACGGACACTATTGGTTTATCTGGGAGGAGATAATAATCTTGATGCCGAAACCTATGACAAACTTGTTCAAATTAAAAATGGATGGGAAGACGGGACAGATGGAAATATAATAGTGTATCAGGATACACCATTTAAGGACTCTCCACGATTGATGGAAATTGATGGAAAAAGTGAGAAAGGCTATATTACCATACATACCTATGACCAAGAAAACTCAGCCTCCCCCCAAGTGCTTAAACGAGTTATAAACGACGTAACTCGGCTTTATCCTGCTAAAAGCTACGGTCTAATCGTGTTTTCCCATGGCAGTGGCTGGCTTCCTCCACATACATTGGTTAATGGCTCGCGGTCTATCATCATCGATAATGACAATGAAATGGAAATAACAGATTTTGCCATGGCCCTCCCGGACCATTTATTTGAATTCATAATCTTTGAAGCATGTAATATGGCAGGTATTGAGGTGGCTTATGAATTAAGAAATAAAGCAGCATATATCATGGCTTCCTCTGCCCCAGTAGTATCTCCGGGATTTACTCCTATCTATGCCGGCAGTATTTCCTGTCTGCTTGAAGAAAATTCTGATTTGCAAAGATTTGCAGAAAATTATTTTCATTATTGGAATTTGATGGAAGGCGATAAACGTTCTGCTACCATTAGCATAATAAAAACTGCCGGATTATCAAATTTAGCGAATTTGATACGACAGATCAATACAGAAACATCCGGCTCTTTTCTCCCGGTCGGTAACCTTCAAAATTATGATGGAGTTTTAAAAGCCCCATTCTATTTTTTTGATTTCGCTCAATATTATCAATCATTATCAGATGAAAATACATACAATGCACTTCAAGAGTGTATCAGCCAATGTGTGGTTTACAAAAGAAATACTCCTTTTTATGCTACGGAAGAAGGAACATTCCCTATCACCGCCTTTTCAGGTATGACCACTTTTATCATGCAGAGAGAACTTAATGACTTGAATGAAGAATATACAAAACTACAATGGTATAAAGATATTAATACACATTAGATAATATGTATAACACTGACAAACAATGATATAGCAAATTCAGTAGAAGAAGTATATCTTATTGCAGAATAGATAGATTCTAAATACTTTTCAAAGTATCCTTTAAAGGACAGAATGCCAATATATATGGACAGAAACAGGCGATTATCCATTAATAAGAAACGGAAAAACTTGTCATAAGCAGAAAAAACAAATCCTTTATTTGCTTTGTTTGTCATTTACTAATATCTTTGTTTTATCATTCATTCTAGAACCGCAACAAAATATGAAATACCCTATTGGAATACAGAGTTTTGACCAAATCCGTGAAGATGGCTATGTATATGTGGATAAGACCGGTTTGATTTACAACTTGGTAACACAAGGCAAGACTTATTTCTTGAGCCGTCCACGCCGTTTTGGCAAAAGCCTGCTGGTAAGTACCCTTGCCTGTTATTTCCAGGGACGCAAAGATTTGTTTGCCGGACTGGAAATCGACGGATTGGAAAAGGACTGGTATGAGTATCCTATCTTCCGTATAGACTTTAATGGAGGACTGTATACACAACCCGGAATTCTGGAGGCTACCATTGAAGGCTATTTAGGGAACTGGGAAGATATTTATGGCAAGAATCCCAATTATACAACCATAGGAACCCGTTTCATTGAAATACTTCGCCGGGCTTATGAACAGACAGGGCGGCGTGCGGTGGTTCTGATTGATGAATATGACAAACCTATTTTGGATGTATTAGATACGGAAGCTTGTTTTTATGATGATTATGGAAAGCAAGTTCTGTTGGAGAACCATAACCGGGAAATATTGAAATCCTTTTATTCTACCTTTAAAGGAGCCGATCAATACTTGAGATTCGTATTGTTGACCGGAGTAACAAAGTTTTCCCAAGTAAGTGTTTTCAGTGGATTTAACCAGCCTAAGGATATCAGTATGGATGAACGGTACGAAGCCTTGTGCGGTATCACCCAGAATGAGCTGGAAGCATTTTTCGAAGAACCCACCATACAGTTGGCTGCTAAATATCAGTACACAGTGAAAGAAATGAAGGAACTTCTCAGACGGCAATATGACGGATATCATTTTGGAGAGAGGATGACCGACATTTACAATCCGTTCAGCATTCTTAATGCTTTTGACAGTATGGCAATTCGTGATTACTGGTTCTCTACAGGTACTCCCACCTATTTGGTTCGTCTGCTGCAACACAGCCGCGAGCAGATAAACGAACTTGCCGGACGTTATTATGTTCCCTCTTTGTTTGTGGATTATAAGGCTGATGTGGAACAGCCTCTACCCATGATTTATCAGAGCGGATATCTCACTATTAAAGAATATAATAGACGTATGGGAACTTATCTGCTCGATTTTCCCAATAATGAGGTGCGTAAAGGGTTCTTGTCCGTATTGGCAGCACATTATTTGAAACCCGGAGGTGGAGAGGTCAACAGTTGGATTATCGATGCTGTTACTTGCCTTGAGCAAGGGAACACCTCCGCTTTTTGTGATTCTCTGACCGCCTTTCTTGCAAGCATCCCGTATGACTCTCACGCTTCCTTGAAGGAATTGGATATGACTGAGAAACATTTCCAATACACTTTTTATCTGATTCTCCGTTTGATAGGAGTTTATTGCCGTGCAATCCATTGTGAGAATCGCCAGAGCTTCGGACGAGTGGACTGCATATTGGAAATGGACGAATATGTTTACATTTTCGAATTCAAGATGGACGGAACAGCAGAGGAGGCTTTACAGCAAATAGCAGAGAAAGGCTATGCCCGATCTTATTTGACCGATAACCGTAAAATAGTCTGTATCGGGGTGAATTTTTCTTCCCTTACACGTACTGTGGAAGAATGGAAGGAGATAATTTACAAATAAGATTTAGTCATAGTCAGCCTGAAGCGTTAAACTACAGGTTATCTTCCATCATTTTTTATGGGAATATACCGGTAAGAATGTTCATGCTGTTTCCGGCATAACTCATTTAATTTTCATCTTTTTATCATTTTGCTTTTCTTTTTGCAAAGAATGAATTATTTTCGCAGCCGAACACAAGTTTAATTTCTTACCGACAATAAGCAGACATGCTTTAATCCTCGACCAATTCAACTTGTCCTCATTTTAATTTTAACGGATAAGCTGATGTTTTGTCCCTCACTATTATAAAATAAAAGAATGAAAAGATCATTGTATGTATCGCTATTGACGTTCATGTGCTTCTCTGCCTGCCAAGGTAGTGAGGAATTAGAGCAATCACAAGAAAAAGAGTACACGGTATCCATTATGGCAAGAATCGGGAAAACAGTTTCCGGAGCACGCTACTTGCAAGATCATGAAAATGCCATCGCTAGTTTTAGTAAAACCGATGATATAGGTGTTTTTATGGACAATGACAGTGCCGTCCGCTGGATATTCGATGGAACTTCCTGGACTACAGAAAAGAGTGTCTTTTGGAAAGATAAAAACCAGGAACATACTTTTTACGCATATTATCCCCACTCCGGTTCCAAAGCCGAAAGTAAGGAAAATATAAAAATGCCTTCTCTCGACAGCCAGAACGGGACTTGGGAAAATATTGACCAATATGACTTTCTAGTAGCATCCAGGAAGCTTTCCTACGATACCGACCTTGGCAATGTGGCCTTTTCGGGCGATTATTCATTTAAGCACGTTTTGTCACTATTAAAGATAAACATAAAGGGTGAAGGAGATATGGCACAGGCCGTTATTGACAAAATCAGACTTGAAGGAAATGGGTTGACGACCCAAGGATACTACTCCTTTGAAACGAACAGCATCACCATCAGCGAAACTCCCAAGGAAACCTTCCAGATTACTCCGTCACACACCATGAACAATCAGGATGTTTCTTTTTATTTTATCCTGAACGGGGGCGAGAATGACGGAAACATTGATCCGAAAGCCGTGAAAAACCATTCTGTTAATCTCACCATTGAATATACCCGTAACAACAAATATTACATAACACGACGAGACGACCTGTCTCCGGGCTTATTGTCCGGATGTATTCATAAATACAATATTGTAGTAAAAGACGGAAATGTAATTATAACGGGAGGAAGTATTTCGGGTTGGACTCCGGGAAATGAAGAAGAGGATATAGTTATAAATGGAGAAGAAATAAACCCACAAACAAATAATATGTTATGAATTATAGATTAACCGAATTAAAGGTGCTTCTGTTTCTATTGCTACTGTCTGCTGTTTCTTGCCAACGCCCGATGTATGATGAAGAAGACGATGAAGACGGAGTCTCGCAAACAAATCTTCCTTTAAAGATATCTGCCAGGTCTAGCGGAGAATCCCAGATTAATTATCCGGCCTATATCTATGCGTTTGCAGAGGACGGCAGCTGTTCTGCCAGTCTGAAAATGACAGATAACGCCCAGATTGAAATGAAGTTACCTCCTGCCCGATATACTATTGTTGCAATAGCCGGTTTGGGAGAAGAATATATCGTTCCGAAAGATCCTAGCCTTGATGATGTAATTGTTATGAAAGAAAATAACAGAAGCTCACGCGCGCTAATGATGGGCACTTCAACTGTGACAATTGCCAATAAGAAAAATATATCTGTTTCTGTAACCCTCTATTATGCTGTATCTTTAGTCAATATCAGTTTGGAAGATATACCGGCAAACGTTAAAAAGGTGAGTTTGCAGATTTCGCCTTTATATTCTTCCCTGTCGTTTACAAGGGAGTATTCCGGCAAAGACAAGAGTACGGAAATTATTTGTGAGTCTGAGCCGGGTGGAATTTGGAGTGCAAAGCCTTTTTATATTTTTCCGGGGAGCGGCTCTCAGACCGTTTTTTCCATAACCTTGGAAGATAATAGTCAGACAAAGACGTTTGGATACACTTTCAAAGGAAAGCCGGAAGCGAACGTGCCATTGAATATCGGGGGTAGCTATTCGGGTGATGTCACGGTAGGGGGCAGTTTGATATCAGGTGAATGGAAGGCTCCGGTAGACATCAAATTCAATTTTGGCGGTGCTGATGAAGGTAATGGCGGTAGTGAGCCGCCTCCCATTAATCCGGATCTTTCCGGGCTACCCGAAATTGGCGGTATCTGGAACGGCGGTATTGTAGCTGGCATAGAGAATGCAAGTTCCACAGGGGCGGATATTTTGTTGATGAGTCTGGATGAGTGGAGTGGATTCGCTTCCGATGTGCGGAATATCATACAGGAGGAGGAAGCAGACGGATGGCATCTTCCGACTGAAGAGGAGGCAAAAATATTGCATAAGACGTTCAGCGGATCATCACTGGATGAACTGAATGAAACCATAGAGGGATTAAGAAACGGAGACCCGTTATTGGATATTGAGAAACGGTATGTATATGATCATAACGGGAGCATATATGCATTCGGATTTAAAACCTCATCCAAATTTTTACAGGCAGGGAGTACGGTGAAATACAAAATACGTTTGGTATGCAGCGCTCATTATGATGCCGGATGACCCATTCATATACTAGAAAAGGGCATTCACACTTCTTGACAATATATGCTTGAGAGTGTGAATGCGTCTAATCGACTTCCATACCGGGAATCTCATTTCCATAGATAAATTCTCAATTAATTGAAAGTTAACATTCTACCACCCGGTATACATTTCCCTTGGTGGTATGTACCCGTTCGCCCAGCTGGGGCAGGATACGGCTCAGGCTGTAGGCGGTCATCCCTCTCATGATCGAAGGATGGGCGGCCTTCATACGTTCAAACAGTTGGGTGGCGGAGAGGCTAAGCACTTCCTGCGGATTGTCCTCTTCTGTAGCAAAGCGAAAGCAAAGGCGGAACACCTCTTCTTCGGGTACATGCTTGTAGAATAGGGCATTATGTTGCTGTATAGTCTGTTCCTCTTCTTTATTGAACCAGCTTCGTTCACCGGATAGAAGTTCTGTTTTAAGCTGGGCGTACAATTGCTTATGCTCTACGGACGTGGTGCAGTCTATGGCATGCTTCAGACTGACGCAAAGAAAGCGGCGTGAGCCGGTGCGGTCTACCAGCAAATCCTCCCGGTTGCTGGTGTCGATGAACGAGGCAATACGGGGAAGCGATGAAGCGCTGTGTTTGTAAGCCTTGCGGATATTCAGTGCGGAGGCTTGCATCAGGTTCTTCAGCAAAGGCATTTTGGACGCACCTAGTTTGTCGAATTCATCCAGGTTGATTAATCCGTAGGCAGCCAGCTTGGCTTCGGCGGATGCCGGGGAGCTTAGGTCGTAACTTTCCGTGTAGTAGGATTTCAGCCTATCGGGCATCAGCAGACGGCAGAACGTACTTTTCCCCAATCCCTGGCGACTGCTCACCAGCAGGGGAGCCACACTGTTGGCGCGGTTGTTATCCGGATTGAGCTGCATCCATTGGGCAGAGAGTCCCAGCATCCAACGGTGGAAACCGTTCACCCATACCGGGTCGTCGGACACCCTGCGTGCCAACGCGGACACCCGGTCCGTGCCGTCCCATTCGGGAAGCTGTTCAAAATAGGCAGTAAAGGGATGGTATTCACTGATGCGGCGTGAGCGCACAAAGCGTTGAATGTCCCTGTCCCAACAGTCTATGCCCGTTTCAATAGCCTCCAGACTTAGTGAGTTCATCCATCGTTCGTCCACTTTGGCGTAACGCAGATGAGTATCGGGAATGTTGTTTTCTACACTTGCCACTTCAGTTTCTTCAGTAAGCACATTGAACCGGAAGCGGTAGCGGGAGGTGAGGAAAGCGGTCACTTCCTGCATCAGGGTATGTGATTTCGCTTTCTTGCCAGTATCTTCTGAGGAGATTGGTTCCGCTTTTTTCTGAACATCTTTTTTCAAGTGAGCGGAATCCTTCTCTGTCTTTTCAGTTGAGACTGTCGGATGTGTCCGAGAATCGTCCATACTCCCCGGCAGGTTATCCTTACCGTTTTCAGTGAGAAGAACCTGTGAGTCGGCCATCTCTCTTACTCCGTCTTCGTCCGACACGATGTAGTGGTAACTGCCCGTGGGAGCATTCCCGTCGGTGCGCGGAGTCCAGTTCAATGCCAGAACTACTTGGCCCTCGCGGATATCCAGCGCCAGACGCACGCCGGGTATAGTCCGGCAAAGCGGCATCAGCCCGTTGAGAGCGGATACGAGATCACGACGCGGTGTTCCGTCAATAGGAACAGGGCTTGACAGGAATTTGCTTCCGAAGAAGACTGTTTTGAGAGTAGCGAATACATTCATGAGTTACTTTTTTAAGTTTGGCAAACTACAAATATACAACATAAAAAGGCGTTTGTCAAGAGGGGGCGGAAATATGGCAGATCTTGGTGCAGGATTCGATGAAACTTGGTGCAAGATTTAATGGAACTTGGTGCAAAATTCAATGGATACAGGGCGCAATACATACGTATGTGTAGGCCGATGCTTGCGTATGTGTGACCCGATGCTTATGTACGTGTGGGCTTACACGTTACTAACATACGAGCTGACACGTTACTAATGTTGGGGCTTATACGTTACTAATGTTATTGTTGAATACGCCTTTATGTTTTTAAAATACACCTTGAGCTTTAAAAAATACGTCTTCAACTTTTAAGAAAACATCTTCAGGCTTTTAAAAAACAACTATACGTTTTTAAAACACGCCAGCTTGTTCAGTGCACAGACTTAGCCTGTTCAGCTTACAGACCTAGTCTGTTCCGTGTATTACTCCCCCACTAATCCGATACGCTCCCTTTTCCCCTCATCCTGTCATCTTATGTAATATGCACAGAAAATCAGCCGGTTAAATCTGAAACCATTTCCCCTCACTTCCATTTCAGCCCGTATCGTTTTATTCCTTCACAAAAAATGTGAAAGAGCAGGCTGAAAGGAGGCTGACAGAGCAATGACAGGAGCCCCTTCATAGCCGGAACGCCTATGGGCAGGGAGTTTCAGCGATAGATGAAAGGAGAAAAGGAACAACCGGATTTTATCGCTGAGGCATTTAAAATGAAGATAATCTCAGCATTTCCACCTGCGAATGAACAGATGATCATCCATGTTTTGAGCCTGATTTATGATTGGTATGAAAGATTTATATCTTTCAGGCTATGTAACAATAATCCTCCCGGTATTTCTATACTCAAGATAAATTATATCACAATTCTTGCTGCTCCAAACAGAAGGTATATTTGCAAAATATACAAATGATGCTTCCGGCAACGGAGTAATTCTTTCTTCGCTTTCTTTTTAGGAATTCATCTAACGAACAATTTTATTATATGCAAAACAATTGCGAGGCCTGTTTATGAAACATGTGTTGATATTAAAATAGTAATTACTGTGGAAAATCAACTGTCATCCAACACATTAAAAACACATTAACCAATGCCACTATAATAGCATTACATGATTTCTATTATCTATATGTACTAAAACAATATATTCTGTTAGAAAATCTGACCAGTAAAAAAGAATATTCATCTCCTGAAAGCCGAGTTCTGTTCCAATTATTAAATAAAATATTAAGCTAATTCAATTTAATAAGGACACTTCGTAGAGTGTCCTAAAAAAGCATAGGTTTTCTGTATGTCGCAGAAAATGAGTATCTTTAGAGTGTATCTTTCTCATGGACAGCCCCGTCCCTTTTTACAAGGGAAACTACATGTCCTCCAGGGACAAACACATTTTTGTTATCGCATAATGTGGAAGTACCTTATGTTTAAGGTGTTCCACTTTCTTCTCCAGCAAATCCGGTTTATAGTTCTTTTTCTGGCGTTTGATCTCTACGGCAACCGCCTTATCTTTTTCCAGGCATAGGGCTACAATGTCAATTTCATATGCATCGCCTTTTAACTCCCACCAAGAGCCTATATCTTTATAAAGGAAACTTTCTGCAAACTTCTGCTTAAAATAACGCTCCAACATTTTTCCGGAATAAGTGGGATAGTCAGCCTTGATAATGGAACGTAATGCCATATAATTCTTTATTTCAATGAGAGAGCGGTTTTTATCAAAATAGTTAAACCAGAAACTGATAAAGTTATCCTGTATTTCATATCGGATAGCCAGTGTTCCCTCCTTTGATAGAATAGGGCGTTGGCGTACAATGATATTGTAATCTTCAATCAGTCTTCTCAAATAACCGCCAATGCTTTTATTCCCTAAAGCCGCTTCTATTTCTGCCTGTGTGTTTTTGCCATTTGCTATGGCACTTAAAATAGAAAAATAGGTCGCATAATTTTTGCCGAATTCTTCTATTAAAAGATTCTTTCCTTCATCTGTAAACGGGGAGTTATCACGGACCATGAAGTCGATCATTCCATTGATGTTCAATATACGATTGTCACAAAACAATTCAACATATTTGGGTATACCTCCGGTAAATGTATACAATGCCAACAAATCGTCATTCGTATATGTTGGATAATAATCATACATAATTTCTTTAAGTACAGGGAGGCTGAAGGGTGAAAGCTTTATAATATTATCGGCACGCCCAAATAACGGCTCTTTATTATTTTGAAAGATCTTATTCATCAAAGAATAAATGGATCCACAGACAATCAGGTTCATTTTGGTCTCTTTTCTGTAACGATCCCAAATGTTTTGTATATCGCTATAAATGGAATTATTAATATTATAGAACTCTTGAAATTCATCTATAACCAGATTGAATGCCCTTTGTCCCGCTATTTCCATCATATATTGAAATAATGAACTGAAAGACCGTATCTCTGCTGGTACAAAGATATTCAAAGCGCCCGAAATGAGGGGGATAAACTCACTACAGAGAGTAGCTTCATTCTTTCTGCCTACAAATAGGTATACAGTAGGCGTTTCGTCCACAGCCTTCATTATAAGGCTGGTTTTCCCTATTCTACGTCTTCCTGTTATAACTGTGAGGCGTGAATTTTCTTCAAAAGACAGGCGTTGTATCCTTTTCAACTCTGCCAGTTCATTTTCTCTATTATAGAATTTCATAAGCTTTAGTAATCTGTGTTACTGTAACCGCGGTTACAAAAATAATAATTTAAATGAAACAAACGAAAGAATGGAAGGTTTATTTAGTAAGTTCTTTAGGTGATATGTAAAGGTATTTATTCAAGATATAAATTCTAGGAGATATTTGAATTTATCTAGAATTGATTCAAATAACAATATGGGATATCTGTTCATGACAATAGAGTAATCATATTGATAATCAGTAAAATAATATCTTTTTGTATCCGGCACGAATACGACCTACCTGAGTAATGCGGTGAACAACTACTTCGGATGCAATTTCAAGCGGTTAATAAATTCCTACAGGGTGGTTCGCGCGAAGGAGTTGCTGGACGGTAAAGATTGCCCGGTGAATGAGCTTTTCAGCCGTTGCGGGTTCGCCTCCAAGAGCGTGTTCTATGTGGCGTTCAGAAAAGTAGTTGGCATGACTCCCCTGCAATATATATCGCAGAGTCGGAATCCTTTTATGATTCAACGCAATTAAGTCCTTTTATAACAATAAACATTTTGAGTTTTTAAATTTATAAATTTAAAGTTTTTCTATTATGAACAAAAAATTTTTAAGTGCAATCCTGTTCGGAGCCTTGATGGTTTCTTCGACAGGAACATTTGTATCTTGTAAAGACTATGATGATGACATCGATGCTATCAACAAGGAGTTGACAGACATCAAGTCTCAGCTGGCAGCTTTGCAGACAGAAGTAGATGGCGGTAACTGGGTTACTGAACTTGTTGACGTAGAAGGTGGTTTCAAGGTTACTTTCAGCAACGGAAAGACTTACACTATCGTTAATGGTAAAGATGGTGCACAAGGTGAGCCGGGTACTCCAGGTAAGGATGGCAACGGTACTATTGTTGAGGTAAAAGATGGTTACTGGTATCTTGACGGTAAGAAGACAGAGTATGTTGCTGTTAAGAAAGATGATTTAGGCAAGGTAAAAGTTCCTTTTGTTAACGAAGCCGGAATGTGGGTGTTCTACGACAAGGATGGTAATGAAGTTGTTTCTGAATACAAAGCGCTTGGTGCTACTTATGTAGTAGAAGCTAATGGCGTATTTACTCTGTATGTTCCAAATGAAAAGGGTGAAATGCAGAGTATTGAGTTACCAACTGCGGCTTCCATGATTTCTGCTTTGACTCCGACTCTGAAAGGTGATGATGATAAAGAATTTGACATTCAATACTTTACATTCGTTCCTTTCCAAAATATACCAGATGACAAAAAAGACGCTTATAAAAAGGCATGGAAAGGTACTAAAGAAATTACTACAGACAAATATATAGTTTCAAGTGATGAATATATGGATGTCCGCGTTGATCCGGTAAATGTTGACGCGAAAACTATTCCTTTCGGCTTGGTAGATTCTCAAAATAATATTCCTTCTAATGTTGATTTCACTGCTTCTGAAAATAAAGAACTTATTACAAGAGCAGCTTATGGTAATGGTTTGTATAAGGTAAATATGAATCAGACTACATTAAAGGATCAAAATGCCTTAAAGGTATTCACAGCTCAGTTTGCAGCTGGAGATAAGAAACGTGTATATGCCTTAAATGCAAATGAAAGCTTCCGTTCTGCTTATCTCTATACTGTAGGGGTAGGTGAAGCTGCAGACTTTGTATTCGCACCTATTTATTTGAATTCTGATAATAAAGCTATTACTAATGATGAGGCAATTGATGATTTGGCTCTAACTGAAAGTACTATTGTTGTCAATGCCGGCGAGGCTAATACATTGTTCGTAAAAGATGATTCTCGTCTATATGATATGTGGTTGAGTGCACCAACTGAATATGTAAACGAATTTGGTTTGATGTTTGACCAAGCAGTTCCTTCATTCACCATCACTAAGAATCCTGATAAGATTACTGCTGCTAGTTTCCCGTTGACTATCCATGTAATGGATAACCGAGGTATGGTTCAAGATTTAACATTAACAGTGAAATTATCTGAATCTATTGATACCCCTGCTGAATATACATTGATTGAGCATGTTATCAAATCTGATGCTAGCAAGAACTATTTCAGCGCTAATTTGGATATCATGAAGACAGCTTTGGGTGACAAGTTGGATAGTTGGAAAATTAAGGTTCATTTAGCTAATACTACTGTTGCATTCTACAATGAAAATCAAACTGCTGAGATTTTAAATGCTGGTATCAACGGTTATGTAGCTTCTAAGGTTGAAGATGGAGAAGGAAATAATTCTGCAGATGTTGTTGCTAATGCTAACTTCATGAAGTTTGATATTACAAATGCTCAAGCTTCTCAGAAATTTGAAATTGGCAAGATTTACAATGCTGTTGTAACATTCAAAACAGAGAAAAACGAGAAAATTAATTCTATTGTTATTCCGTTCAAATTCTCTATCCCGACATTAGCTTCAATGTTCGAAAAAGAACCCGCTGTATTCAAGGGTGACGTAGCATATGCTTATATGAATATTACTGACCAGACTAATGGTGAATCTGCTTACAAACTGGAACGTGCATTCGTTAAATATCCTGAAAATGTAGCTATTGAATTGGATAAAACTCCTGTTGTAAGTGGCAAGAATTCTGAAGATTTAGCAGACTTAGCTACAACATTCACTAAAGATGCTAAGATTACATTGACAGAAAATGTAGATGGCAAGGACAGTGGCAGAAACGGTTTGGAATTGGGTTATGGTCAGGAACTGACTGTAAACGCTTCTGATACTGACTTCGAAGGATGGAAGTATATTGGTAACGATGGTAAGTACACATTCAAGATCAAGGTAATGAGCCCAATTTATGAAGGTTCTGTAAGTGCTATCAATTCTGTAGTTGAAATACCTGCAACTTCTGTAGATGGCTACAAAGTAGGTAACAAAGACATTCAAGGTAAAACTTATAACGATATTGCTTACAAAGTCTTGCAAGATTTGGAAGGTGACTGGTCACGTCCTGAAATCAGCAAGGTAGCTGCGAAAACAGATAACAAACGTGTGGTTAACATCGCTGATAAGAATGGTAATATTTCTGAAGACTGGGTAGAAGCTGTAGCTGGTGAGAAATCACAAGATGGTAAGAGCATTATTGAAGGTTACATCAATGTGAAACCTGAAAACATTGAAAACACTACAGAAACTCAGATTAATGTGAAAGTAACCGATGTTTGGGGTTATGCAAAAGTGAATCCAATTAAGGTTAAAGTTACTGTTAAGTAATTATAGCAAGCAATCTGAATTATAAAACTTAAATTAAAGAAGGTGTCCTTATGGATGCCTTCTTTTTTTATTATGCTGTCAGTTTATTATTCATTTTTGTTTCTAAAACAACATTGATCTTCTCAATAATTACTTTTCGAGAAGTTCCCTAAAGAAATTAGTAAAAATCAAAAGGAAATTGACTCTTTCATAGCTCGTTTCCCTAGTAGATTATTTATAATAGCAGCCAAGGTTAACTCTGTTTTTATCTTCTTCAGCCCTCTTAATCCAAATCGATTCCACGCTGAGTTATACTTTATCTGTGTAAAGACAACTTCCGGTTATAGTAAAGGGTCTGTATGGCAGAAGCATTCTTCTTCCATGTACATTTCTACTTTTTGCGAAAATAATTATACTTGATAAAAACTTCTATACCTGTATTCTTCATAAACTCGTAGTTTTGTTTGCTTCCAGATCTGACATCGGACATTACTATGAAAGATTATCTACGACAAGTTTCTCAAAATCTTTTAAAAAAGGAAGTAGAATTCTCGTATCTCCGGCTCGCCTGTAAACTTCCCGATTGGTAATAAATTGATTCTCCTTAGCAATCAGTATGTTATAGGCAGGGCTCAATTGTCCGTTTTTCATATAATCTTCTTTCATGTGCGCATGAAGGTCGTATCCTTATCTATCTTACTGAAAGAATTACGGACTCTAATTCCTCCAATTGTGATTCGTATCTGATAAGGCGGAGCAGATATTTTTCTTGTAGCTTTTTGATTTTCTTCTGTTCGGCTTTGTCCATCCCCGAGAATCATCCGCTTAAAATGTTCACTTTTCTCGCAAACCACAGGATTCATGCCGAAGCAGAGTACTTCCAAGGTGTTCACAATGCTGTTTACTACACGAACAGGATAATTGGGAGCTATCTTTTTCAATAAACTAATCGGGAAAAAGTATATTTTGACTGGAAGTTAACTTTTTAAACACTATCTTAGCCATTACCATTATATTTGTTGTAACGGTAAGATACTTTTTACCGAAATAAACAATAGCAAAAGGGGCTGTCCAAAATTGGATAGCCCCTTTATTATATTATAATTCTAAGCTATATCAGAATTATTTTTTAGGAGATACTTTCACATTAATAGTAACTTCTTTCTTATATCCCCATGCGTCAGCTACTGTTATCTTAACAGGCACTGCATCTTCGTAAGCTACGTTCATCGGATTAACGACTACATATCCTGGAGTAACATTTCCCTTATCATCTTTAGTTGCAGCTTTTACTTCACCCAAAGTAAAGACATTTTCGTTAGTTGACTTGAATTCAGCATCAGCTTTGATGTACGGACTTGTCCACTCTGTAGCAGTATTGTTGCCAGATACGAACTTATCTTTAAATATCTTATAAGCGATTCCTGCATAAGTCTTAGCAACCAAATCAGATTCAGAGATTCTTGCTTTACCATCTTCTGTAGCCACTACATTGATTACGCCACCAACAGCTTCCAAAGTTCCGCGTTCAATCGGGCTGACAATTGTCATAGTGAATGCAGCAGTCTTCATTTCATCAGCTGTATAAGCATATCTACCCAAATACTTAGCATCTTTTACAATCATGCTGATAGACTTGTTGTAAGCGTTCTTCTTGTCTGTCAATTGAATAGAAGCTGTTTTTTCAGAAGCATTGTTTACAGTTACCAGCGTATTCATTGCTTTATCTACACCGTCTACTTTAATCTTTTGGTTAGGATCAACGGCAAATGTCATTGTAGTGTTATCTGCAAAGGCATCAGCCAACTGACCAACGAATGCATACTTCAATGAGTAGATAGCATCACCAGCAGCATTCAAATCTTTTTCATTCAATACACCAGTACCGTTGTTAGTGCCGTTGAATACTACTTTTTCTTTATTCAGCAAGCTAGTAATAGCTGGAATAGCAATGTTGAACGGAACCTTCAATGTACTCAATACTTCACCATTTTTATCGTTATAATTAATCAATACGTAGTAGTTTTCAAAACGAGACAATGTATTAGCAGCATCCAGAGCAACCTTAATCGTATTGATCTCACCTAATGCAGCTTTGTCATAGGTTACTACAATCTGGCCAGCACCAGTTCCCATGCTTGTATCATAAACTTCGTCACCGGATTTAACTTTAAACAATTCAACTGTTTGACTGAAAACATCAGCTCTCCACAAAGTAGTAGCAGTTGTACCCAAATTGTCAAACATCGGTTTCAAGGCAGCTGTAAAGTTATTCTTATTATTATCAGCTTTAACCAAAATAGTGTTCTTGGCTAACTCTGTTATGTTAGCATTAACCTTGGCAGGCTTGATATTAATAGGTTCTTTATGTACTTCTCCATCCAAAGTTACATAATGTACGGTTGCAGTAATTTGAGGAACTGTGATTTGATCAGCCAATTTGGTTACAGTAAATTCTGTACCACCATTATAAACAATGCCCCAACGAATCACATCAGCTTCAGTAAAGTGAATATGAGCATCGTAAACATTTGCAGGAGTGTCGAAATTTACTGTGCTTGCTTTATTCAATTCTACATTATAATTATCTTGCAAACCTGTTGTTAACGACATGCTTGCGTCACGGTCGAATGTTAAATCAAAATTAGTAGCAAAACCACCTTCTTCACGTAAAGCAAATGCAATTTGATTTGAATAAGTAGTTCCGTTATTATTAGCTCCTGCAACTTCAAATTGAGCTATATAAGCAGCTTCATCTTTGTAAGTCTTTCCTTCTACTGTAGAAACGGGAATCTGCCACAAGCCATTGCCAGAAACTGCAGCTCTAGTCAACAATCCTTCATAAGCAACAGGAGTTCCTAATACAAGAGGAGCGCTTTCCAATTTAGAATTCACTAGAGAAAATGAAAGTTCGCTAGCATCCAATGTAGCAGGAGCAATACGAACCATTAAATTACTTCTATATGAAGCAATAGTAGACAAAGCCTGGCCTTTTACCAATTTTTTCACTCCAGTTTCTTTATTCCAGTCATTTTGATCAGTTGTCAAGTTACCAACAATTGAAAAGTTATATGGAATATTGCGATTATTTGCAACGCCATCAGCTATTGGATACCAAACACCATCAGATGTGTAAGCACTTGTACTTACATAAAGATAACCTAGAACTTCGGCTTCTGTAATCATAGAAGCAGCAGTAGGCAATTTGATAGTTTGGGCACTACCATCAGCGGCATATACAGTCAAAGTCCAAGATTTATCAGGATTTTGTACTGCAGTCACAGGGGCAACTTTGATTGTAGTAGGGTGCGCTTCGCCTTTTTCATCATAAAATACCCAACAACCATCTTCGCTGACAGTTGGAGTTTTGATCTTTACAACTTGACCTAATTGGTCTTTCTTAACTGCCATCCATTCAGTCGGTTTGTCATTGATTACAAAATAGCCGTCTTCGTTTATTTCAATCTTGTCACCAGCAGCACCTGGCTCACCTGGCTTACCATTGGTGATAGGATAAGAAGTGCCGTCACTCAGAGTGATAGTAATACCGTCAGCTGTTGTAGTTACATTAGTAATATACTTTCCAGCATCAATTTTTGTTTGTAAAGCATCCAATTTAGACTTCAAATCGTTCAACGTATTGTCGATACGATCGATGTCATCATCATAGTCTTTACAAGATACAAATGTTCCTGTCGAAGAAACCATCAAGGCTCCGAACAGGATTGCACTTAAAAATTTTTTGTTCATAATAGAAAAACTTTAAATTTATAAATTTAAAAACTCAAAATGTTTATTGTTATAAAAGGACTTAATTGCGTTGAATCATAAAAGGATTCCGACTCTGCGATATATATTGCAGGGGAGTCATGCCAACTACTTTTCTGAACGCCACATAGAACACGCTCTTGGAGGCGAACCCGCAACGGCTGAAAAGCTCATTCACCGGGCAATCTTTACCGTCCAGCAACTCCTTCGCGCGAACCACCCTGTAGGAATTTATTAACCGCTTGAAATTGCATCCGAAGTAGTTGTTCACCGCATTACTCAGGTAGGTCGTATTCGTGCCGGATACTATACAGTAATACTAATTGTTTGAACACCAGTTATATGTGTGACAACTTTAATGATGTAAGGGCCGTTTCAGGTCCTTTTTTATTTATAATTGACAATAATATCCGGTAAACTATCTACTGCTTTTTGTTTGAGTTCATCTATGATATGAACATATTTTTCAGTGTGCCGGGTAGTAGAATGTCCTGCAAGGCTGGCGGCGGTCTTGATATTAGCTCCATTTGCCATAATGTTGGTGATAAATGAGTGCCGGGCACAGTGGAAGGTGATGTGCTTGTGTATATTAGCCCTTTTGACCCATTTGTTTAAAATTCTTAGTGTGTAAGAATAGGAGGGGAGCCCGAATACCAACTCCTCGTTAATGCCTTTATGTCTTTGCAGGAGCTTGATGGCAGTGTGGTTTAAGTTTAGATGCAAGATTGCGTTTTTGGAGTGTGACTGTACTTTCTGTTGTAGAATAGTAAGGCGGTTTGATGAGAAATCTATGTCTTTATATTGCAGTTGGTGCACATCACACCAGCGCAGCCCACAATAGCAAGAGAACAAGAATGCCCTTTTTACTTCGTTGTTGGGGCATGGAGTGATAGCAAGTTTCTGAATCTCTTTTAAGCTGAGGATTGCTTTGGTTACCTCATCAAACTGCATCAGGCGGATACCATCTGTAGGGTTAGAGGTCATTAACTTTTTTTCTATACATTTATTGATGCACATTCTGAATTTCTTGAAATATCCGATGGGAGTGTTACCTCGGAGATGATCCCTGAGATACTCAAGAAAATTTATACAAAAATCTTTTGTGAGAAGGGTTACAGGTAAGCTTTTCTTTCTTGTAAACAGTCGCAGATGGGTGATACATGCCCTGACCATTTTCTTGTCCTTTTTGTGATAGGTATCCAGGTATTGTCCTATCAGAATATAGAAATCGGGAACATTGCTTTTATCTGTTGGAAGTATATCATCGAATGTATTTTCTATATCGTTCAGATGATATTCAACAGATAAGAATTCTAGTTCCTTCTTTGCTCTTATCTGCCTGGCAATTAGTACCTTGTTTCTGTTTTCCGCTCTTCGCTCTGCACTGGTAGGAGCGTCCAGGATGATGCCCAAATACTCTTTGCGGCGCTTCCCGTTATAACTGTAATTCAAATAAAGCGAAACTCTTCCTTTGTTCAATTGTTTCTTTCCTAATGTAATTCCCATAATGAATAATAATTAATACAATAATAATGTTGAAAAGAAGGACCAGAGAGGAACTGAAAATGAATTCCTCCATCTTTCTTTCTATAATAATAATATCTTTTGTACCTTTGTGTCATAAACAAAAAAATGGAAGAAAATTTTGATATACGCGAGCAACAGCTCACAACTAAGGAACGCGATTTTGAGAATGCCTTACGTCCGCTGAATTTTGAAGATTTCAGCGGGCAGGATAAGGTAGTGGATAATCTGCGCATCTTTGTCAAGGCGGCGCGTCTGCGGGCCGAGGCGTTAGACCATGTTCTTTTGCACGGACCTCCCGGCTTGGGCAAGACGACCTTAAGTAATATCATTGCCAATGAACTGGGAGTAGGTTTTAAAGTGACCTCAGGACCGGTGCTGGATAAACCGGGTGATTTGGCGGGAGTACTGACCAGCCTGGAACCCAATGATGTGCTTTTTATTGATGAAATACATCGGTTGAGCCCTGTGGTAGAAGAATATCTGTATTCTGCCATGGAGGATTATCGTATCGATATAATGATAGACAAGGGACCTTCGGCGCGTAGTATCCAGTTGGAGTTGAGCCCGTTTACTTTGGTTGGAGCCACTACCCGGAGTGGGTTGCTGACTGCGCCTTTGCGTGCCCGTTTTGGAATTAATCTTCATTTGGAGTATTATGACGATGATGTATTGACAAGCATTATCCGTCGTTCAGCTACTATATTGAATGTGCCTTGTGACGTGAAAGCGGCGGGTGAGATTGCTTCGCGCAGCCGTGGAACGCCCCGTATTGCAAATGCGCTGTTGAGGCGCGTCCGTGATTTTGCCCAGGTGAAAGGTTCCGGAAGGATTGATGTGGAAATTGCCCGGTTTGCTTTAGAAGCCTTGAACATTGACAGGTATGGACTGGATGAGATAGATAACAAGATTTTATGTACTATTATAGATAAGTTTAAGGGAGGCCCTGTGGGGCTGACTACTATTGCAACCGCTTTGGGTGAAGACGCCGGAACAATAGAGGAGGTTTATGAACCTTTTTTGATTAAAGAAGGTTTCTTAAAACGTACTCCGCGTGGACGTGAGGTCACGGAACTGGCCTATATGCACCTGGGACGGAGCATTTATAATAGTCAGAAGACATTATTTGATGATTAAAAGATGGCAGGATTAAAAGCATTAGCCAAGGAAACAGCCATATATGGGATGAGTAGTATCATCGGGCGGTTCCTGAATTATTTGTTAGTACCGATATATACCAACGCTTTGCCTGTGGAATCGGGGGGCTATGGTATCATTACCAATATGTATGCTATAACTGCCTTGCTGATGGTGCTTTTAACATATGGTATGGAAACCGGATTTTTCCGGTTTGCCAATAAGGGGGTGGATGATCCGATGCGCGTCTATTCCACTACTTTGCTTTCGGTAGGGGCGACTGCGCTCTTGTTTTTAATCGTTTGTCTTTCTTTTCTGCATCCCATAGCAGGTTTCTTGGGATATGGAGAGCATCCGTGGTATATGGGGATGATGCTGATTGTAGTCGCAATGGACGCTTTCCAAGCTATTCCTTTTGCTTATTTGCGATATAAGAAACGCCCTGTTAAGTTCGCTGCATTGAAATTGTTGTTCATTTTTGCCAGCATTGCCTTGAATATCGCTTATTTTGTAGGTATGAAAGGAGAGAATGTCGGAGTGGCTTTTGCTATAAATCTGGCTTGTACTTCTTTGGTGATGCTGTGTATGTGGAAAGAATTGGTGGGCTTCAGGTATGTGCTGGACAGGGAGTTGTTGCGGCGTATGCTGCATTATTCTTTCCCGATATTGATTCTGGGTATTGCCGGAATCTTAAATCAGGTAGCCGATAAAATTATTTTTCCGTTTGTTTATCCTGATAAGGCGGAGGCGACCATCCAGTTGGGTATTTATGGGGCTGCCAGTAAAATAGCTATGATAATGGCCATGCTGACACAGGCTTTCCGGTTTGCATACGAGCCGTTTGTTTTTAGTAAGAGTAAAGAAAAGGATAGTCGGGAAATGTATGCCAAAGCGATGAAGTTTTTCATTATCTTCACTTTGCTGGCCTTTTTGGCTGTTATGTTTTACCTTGATATATTGCGTTATATTTTAGGACGTGATTATTGGGTAGGGCTTAAAGTTGTACCTATTGTCATGGCTGCCGAAATGTTTATGGGTATTTATTT
>ENA-UEPG01000355-UEPG01000355.1-human-gut-metagenome-genome-assembly--contig:-NODE-355-length-48659-cov-6.445782_pt1 | contig 48659 bp, 32 predicted proteins | sample MGYA00242893_ERZ507902 | MGnify/ENA primary metagenome ERZ507902 (study PRJEB26167, sample SAMN06115491) | human gut metagenome | host: Homo sapiens | place: China:Gansu | collected 2015-04-23 | study...
ATTATTTTCTCTCCTAGGGATAGAGCGCAGGAATACAAGGCATTGATTACAGACTTGAAACTTCAATCTTTGCCATATCCCATATACATCGATAAGCACGATGAATTTCAGCAGTTAAATACGAAGCTACCGGAAGATACGCGTTACCATATTTTTTTATTGGATAAAGATAATCATATCGTTTTAGTCGGCAATCCTTTGGCCAGCAATGCGATGTGGTCCTTGTTTAAATCGACTTTAGACAACATGCTGGCTCACGACGGAGTCTATGTTCCCGAAAAATAATTGCAAAATGAAACATTTCTGCACTTTTGCACCTTTGCTTTTCATCGTCTCCTGCGGAACCGCCCCGAAGCCTTCCGATACGTTGGCGGCAGCCAATATGGCTGCATTGGAGCAGACTGTGGATATGGAGAATAACACGGTCGAAACGGACGATGTGCTGAAATTCGGTCAGTCGGTCGTCGACCTGGGCGAGATTCCTGTCGGCGAAAGCCGCGAGTTGTCGCTGGAAGCCGTGAACCGGTCGGACAAGCCGCTCGTGCTGCTCGACGCCTATACGTCGTGCCATTGCACTAAGGTCGTGTGGGATAAAAAGCCCGTTCCGCCCGGCGGAAAAACCGTATTCAAAATCCAGTTTTCCGCCGAGCAGCCGGGAACGTTCTTCAAAAAAATTGCTGTGCGTCATAGTGCCAATCCCAATCCCGTAACTTTTGCCATCCAGGGTGTTGTCGCGAACAGCCCCCGAACCGAAAATTAGAAACCCTTAACCCATCCCGGACGATGCGCCGTCTTTTGCCTTGTTTCTGTTGGATCCTACTTTTTGTCGCCTGCGACACCGAGCGGCGGGAGTTGAGACTGGCGCTCCGGGCTGCCGGGGATAACCGACCGGAATTGGAGGCAGTGCTGGACCATTATCGAAGCGGCGCGGATTCCCTGAAACTGCGTGCGGCGAAATACCTGATTCGGTACATGCCGCTGCACAGGTCCTACGACGCAGCGATCGAAGCGATGTACGACCGCATCGATTCGATGATTCCCTGCTATGGAGATCCCGATTCGTTAACAGCAGCTATTGCCGACGAATATTTACGGGTCAAATCGCAGATCGGAACTCATTTCGATATACAAACTGTTTCCTCGGATTATTTGATCCGTAATATTGAGCAGGCGTTTGATTTATGGAGGAATAAACCTTGGGCCGGATTGCTTGATTTCGACGAGTTCTGCGAATATCTCCTCCCGTATAAATGTTATGACATGCAGCCTTTGACTGACTGGCGTTCGGATTTGGCTGATCGTTATGACGGAAAGTTGGGGACACATGAGTGTGTGTTGTGGCAGGATAACCCTCGTATAGCAGCATCTGATGTTAACACGGTGCTGCAGGCCAGTAAACCTTATTTTTATGCCCAACCAAATCCATGCCCGATTTTTCGAGCTTCTACGGTGACGAACCTGCCTACGGGACTTTGTCCTGAAACTTGTATTGCCGCAGTCCAGGTTATGCGCAGTAAAGGCATTCCTGTTTGTATTGACTTTACACCTAATTGGGCCGCCCGGTCTAAAAATCATTATTGGATGACTGTCGTTAACCATCGGCATCAACACGAGGTATTTTCTGCTTATGGGTCGAATCCCGGTATTCCGCATTGTATTGATCGGGCTGTCAGTAAAGTTTTCCGGGTAACCTATTCTCCGAATCCAGAGGTGGTTCGTATTCTAAAGAAGGATCGGTGGATGCCAGACGCATTGCCGTGCCTTTTTACACGGGATGTGACTGAAACCTATCTGAGGACTGACGACGTGTCTTGTCGGCTGTATGACGACCTTGATCTGGACGGGACGATATATCTTGCCGTATTTGACGATCAGAATTGGATTCCTGTATGCTGGGGAACCCGTAAAGGCAATACGGTATGTTTTGAACGGGTGGGCCGGGATGCGTTATATATGCCGATTGCATATGATGAGTGGCGATCTATGCATCCTGTCGGAGAGCCATTTTTTCTGCAAAATAATGGTGAGGTGAAGTATATGCATCCCGATACACATCATCGACGGGCAATTCGAATGAATCGTAAATATCCTATATATGAATATTTTGCTGATATTAAGCCGAATCTTTCTGGGGGTGCTATAGAAGCTGCCGCCGATCCTGAATTTCGGAACGTCAGGACAATTCTGGAATTACCAAAGGACACACTCGTTTTTGCAGGAACGGAAATGGTAACGTGTACCGATGCTTTCCGCTATTGGCGGATTCGTTCTACGAATGGAGGATTGCTGGATATGGCAGAATTGCATTTTTATGATGGAGACCAAAAGCTCGATGCAGAACTGTTTACAACGGCAGTAGATGAAAAATCCTGTTCTGTTGTCGGCCGGATCGATGATGACGATGCCTTGACCTATGCTTCGTTACGGGGCCCTGATAATTATATCTGGTTCGATTTCCATCGCCCGGTTAATGTGTCGAAAATTATCTGGGTCCGCCGAGGCGACGGCAATGACATTTATCCGGGATATGATTATACGCTATATTATTGGAGCAACCGGGATTGGACGGTTATCGAACGCCAATGTGCAGGCCTTCACACCTGGATAGACTTTAAAAATGTTCCGGAGGATGCCTTGTTATATTTGGCTTGTGATGCAAAGGGGAGAGAAAGCCGACCTTTTCTTTATCAGAATGGAATAATTGTTTGGTATTAATTGGACACTTATGAAAACAAGTCATTTGCGAAAGGCGGCTGCCTTGGTGATTGGAATAGGGATTAGTTTGTCGGTTGTGGCTCAGCAACCGCTTTCTTCGGCAGCGCGTCCTTCGCAGTCGGAGGCGATCCACGTCCGGCTGACGCTCGACGAAGCGATCTATGCCGCCCAGAACCAGTCCATTGCGGCGATGGTCGCCAAATATACTTTTCTTTCGTCTTATTGGTCGTTCCGGTCGTTTCAGGCCAGCCGGCTTCCGTCGCTGAACCTGTCGGGCGAAGTGTTGAGTTTCGACCGTTCGCTGCGCCTGTTGCAGGATTACGATACGGGCGAATTGCGTTATCTGGACAACTACAACCTGCAAAATACGCTGGGAATCTCCATCCGTCAGAACATCGCACTGACGGGCGGAACCCTGCAACTCTATTCGTCGCTGAACCGGCTGGACCAGTTTGCCCCCAAAGAGACCAAGTCCTACTATTCCCAACCGATCACGCTTTCCTATACGCAGCCGCTTTTTGCCTACAACAAATTCAAGTGGAACAAGAAGATCGCCCCGAAGGAGTACGAACTGGCGAAGCGTACTTACATCGAGTCGATGGAAGATGTCACGACCCAGGCCGTGAACTATTATTTCAACCTGCTGCTCACCAAAACCAAGCACGCCATTGCCGTTAAGAACTACGCCAATACCACCGCGCTGCATGCGATTGCCGAACAGCGGCTCCGGTTGGGCAGCATTACGCAGGACGAGCTGCTGCAACTCCAGTTGCGCATGCTCAACGACAGCCTGTCGATCAACGACACGGCGCTGGCAGTCCGCGAGCAGCAGATGAAACTCAACTCTTACCTGCGTTATAACGAGAATGTCGATGTCGATCCTGTGCTCGACGACCGGATTCCGGCTATCGAGATCGATTACGTCCTCGTCCTGAACAAGGCGCTCGAAAATTCATCGTTCGATATCAGCAATGAGATCAAGTCGCTCAATGCCGAGGCCGGTGTGGCCCAGGCCAAGGCCGAACGGGGTGCGTCGGCGACGATAAACGCCCGCTTCGGCCTGTCGCAGACCGGGGAGACGTTCCGGACGGCCTATTCGAACCTGCTGGACCAGGAGGTCGTCGGGCTGCAATTCTCGATCCCGATTTTCGACTGGGGTATGGGCAAAGGCCGTGTCCGTATGGCCAAAGCCAAGGCCGAGATGGTCCGCAACCAGATCGAGCAGAACGAAATCGACTTCCGGCATACGGTTTATACGCTGATCGAGCAATTCCACAACCAGCGCAACCAGTGTGCTGTGGCCGCCCGGGCCCGGGAGGTTGCCGAACGCCGCTATACGATCGCGATGGAGAATTTCCGCCGGGGAACGGTTTCCGTGACGGAGATGAATACGGCCCAGACCGAGAAGGATCAGGCCAATCAGACTTATGTTTCGGCGCTGGCCGATTTCTGGAGTTACTACTATTCGCTGCGACGCAAGACACTCTACGACTTCCTGTCGCATACCGACATCAACGCTGAATTCGACAAACTCATCAAAGAATAACCCCTGCCATGAAACAATACACGCTGTGGATGCTCTGTGCCGCGCTTCTCGGGAGCTGCGGCAAGACGAAAAAAGAGAAAACGGATGCTTCGGTCGACCGGATGCAGCACCGGATCGAATACAACCAGGTGACGGTCGACACGTTGCAGCGGCGCGATTTCCAGCGCGAGTTGATCAGCAACGGTCGCCTGATCGCCTCGCGGCGCAGTACGCTATCGTTTCCGGTTTCGGGAGTTATCGCCGTTATCGATGCGAAAAACGGCGCCCGGGTGGGGCAGGGCAGTTTGATCGCCCGGCTCGATACGACGGAATACGCCCTTCAGTTGCACAAGGCGCAACTGGCCCTGGACAAAGCCCGGCTGGGATTTTTCGACGTGCTCGTGGGGCAGGGCTATTCGCTCGGCGACACCATCACTCCTCCGGCCGAAGTCGTACAGCTGGCGCGTATCCGCTCGGGCTACGCCGATGCCACTGCTTCGCTCCGGAGCGCCCTCCGGAGCCTGGAGCAGTGTTCGCTGCGGGCTCCTTTTGCGGGGAAAGTAGCCGACGTGGAACAGCAGGTCTATGAAAAATCGAAAGGGGAGTTCTGCACCCTGCTCGACGACAGTCGTTTCAACGTTCGGTTTACGGTACTCGAATCCGAATATGGATTGCTGCGTCCGGGCATGGAGGTCGCCGTGAGTCCGTTCGCCGATCTGCGCAAAGAGGTTCGGGGCCGCATTCTGGCCGTCAATCCCTCGATCGACGAACACGGACAGGTGCAGGTCGACGCCGAGGTCGGCAACGACGGGACGCTGGCCGACGGTATGAACGTGCGTGTCGCCGTGCGGCAGCGCGTTCCCGGCCGGTTGGTCGTGCCGAAGAACGCGGTGGTCATCCGCGACAACTTGGAAGTCCTGTTCCGCTATAAGGACGGTAAGGCGCAGTGGACCTACGTCCACACCTCGCTGGCCAACAGCCGCGAATACGTCGTCGAGGCAAATACCGATCGCGGGGCCGAACTCAATCCGGGTGACCTGGTGATCGTTTCGGGAAACCTGAATCTGGCCGACGGTTCGGAAGTCACGCTCGGAGGCAATCGCTAAACGGGAACGCTTATGTTGCGCAAACTTCTTGACCGGCCCATTGCCGTAACGATGATCACCGTTGTCCTGATCATCCTGGGCGTCGTGAGCACCCGTCTGCTGCCGGTTTCCCTCGTCCCGGATGTCGACGCGCCCTATATCACGATCCAGATTCCGGCGCAGGGTACTCCGGCGCGGCAGTTGGACGAGACGGTCATCACGCCGCTGCGCCAGCAGTTGATCCAGCTCTCGCAACTGACCGATCTTCGCAGCGAGGCCCGCGAAGGCAGCGGCATCATCCGCCTCACGTTCGAGCAGGGGGCGGATATCGACTACCTGTTTATCGAGGTCAACGAAAAGATCGACCGTTCGGTCTCCTCCCTGCCGCGCGATCTGGAACGCCCCAAGGTGATCAAGGCCAGCGTTACGGACATTCCGGCCTTCTATATCAACCTGACGGTGCGGGGCGAGCGTCAGGCCGGAGCGAGGGATGAACTGCACCCGGTGTCGGACGAATTTTCGGCCCTGAGCCGTTTTGCCTCGCAGGTGATCACCAAGCGCATCGAGCAACTGCCCGAAGTGGCGATGGTGGACCTGAGCGGCACGGTGGCCCCCGAACTGCTGATTATCCCCGACGAAGCAAAACTGCGGCAGGCGGGGATTACGATGGGTACGATCGAAAGCGCCCTTAAGAAGGCCGACGTGACGCTGGGCAGCCTCACGATCCGCGACGGCGAGTACCAGTATAGCGTGAAGTTCCGTTCGGTAGTGAGCGGTCGCGGCGACATTGAGAACATCTTTCTGAAGATCAACGGACGCCTGTTCCGCCTCAAGGAACTGGCCGACGTTGTCGAACATTCCCGCAAACGGCAGGGGATGGTCCTCTCCGACGGCCGGGATGCGGTTTCCCTGGCAGTCATCAAACAGGCCGACGCCCGGATGTCGAAGCTCAAGGAGGAGTTGAACAAGCAGTTGAGGCAGTTCCGCCGCGATTATCCGAATATCGAATTTACGGTTACGCGCGACCAGACCGAACTGCTCGACTATTCGATCTCGAACCTGGTGAACAACATCCTCTTCGGAACGCTGCTCGCCTGTCTGATCATCTTTTTTTTCATGTGCGACCTCAAGTCGCCGACGCTCGTGGTGCTGACCATCCCCGTGACGCTGATCGTTTCGCTGCTGGTCTTCTACCTGCTGGGCATTTCGATCAACATCGTTTCGCTTTCGGGGCTCATCCTCGGAATCGGTATGATGGTCGACAACTCGATCGTCGTCATCGACAATATTACCGCCCGGTGGCAGCGGGGCGAAGGGTTGACCCGGGCCGTTACCCGGGGAACGAAAGAGGTCGTCGCCCCGATGCTTTCGTCCGTACTCACGACCTGCGCGGTGTTTGTTCCGCTGATTTTCATCAACGGTATGGCCGGGGCGCTTTTCTACGACCAGGCGATGGCCGTCGCTATCACGCTTTTCGTGGCCTACGGGGTCGCCATCACCTTGCTGCCGGTCTATTACCGCTGGTGGTACAACCGCCAGGAGACATTCCGGCCTACCCCGTGGCTCCAGCGTTTTTCGTTCGACCGGATCGTCGGATATTACGAGACCGGGCTTAAATGGTTCTTCCGCCGCCGCTGGCTGATGTGGGCGATCTACGCCGTTTCCATTGTGGGGCTGGCGGCCCTTTTCTGGGACATCGATAAGGAGCGCCTGCCGCAGATGACTTACAGCGACATGCTGGTGCGCATCGACTGGAACGACCGGATTTCGGCCGAGGAGAACGGCCGGCGCACACAGGCGCTCGTCGCGTCGCTGGGCGACCGGATTCTGCAATCCACGACCATGGCCGGTATCCAGCAGTTCATTCTTTCGCACACCGAGGAGAACGGAGTGGCCGAGGCTACCATTTATCTGAAATGCCACGATGCCGCCGATGTGAAACCCGTGCAGCAGTCGGTGAGCGATTACCTTGCGGCCCATGCGCCCGAAGCCCGCTGTTCGTTCGGGGTGTCGGGTAATATCTTCGACATGATCTTTGCCGACAGGGAGGCTGTCCTCACGGCGCGGCTACGCTCGACGACGGGCCGCAGCGCCGATCCGGACCAGTTGCAGCGGCTGATCGACCGCATCCGGGACGCATTGCCCGGCCTGGAGATACCTCCCGTTCCGATGCAGGAAGACATTCTCTATGTCGCACAGCCCGAGCAGATGGCGCTTTACGGGGTTTCGTTCGGGGATTTGCTCACGACGCTGCGTAACGCCCTGAACGAGAATACGCTCTTCACGGTGACAACGGGCGACGAGTCGCTTCCGGTCGTGATCGGCAACAACCTGCGCAATCTCGACGACCTGCTCGGCAACACTTTTATCCATACCTCCAAGGCTGAAATCCCGGTGAGCATCCTGATGCGGCAGACGATGACCCGTGATCTGAAAAGTGTCGTTGCAGGGGCTGAGGGCAACTATTATCCGTTGGATCTGGCGCCCCGGGCCAAGGATGTGCCGGCCGTCATCGCCGCAATCCGGCAGTGCGTTGCCGGGGACGAGCATTTCGAGGTGAGTTTCAGCGGCAGTTATTTCTCCAACCGCGGCATGGTCGGGCAACTCGTCGGCGTGCTGGTCGTAGCCCTGCTGTTGCTGTTTTTTATTTTGGCAGCGCAGTTCGAGTCGCTGGTGCAGCCGTGGGTCATCCTCTCGGAGATCATCATCGACCTGTTCGGGGCGTTGGTCATATTATGGCTGTTCGGCCAGACGCTCAACCTGATGTCGATGATCGGCCTTATCGTGGTGTCGGGTATCGTCATCAACGACTCGATCCTCAAGATCGATACGATCAATACGCTGCGGCGGCAGGGGTTGGAACTCAAACATGCCATCATGGAGGCCGGCAAGCGGCGTCTGAAGGCGATCGTGATGACATCGCTCACGACGATTTTGGCCGAAGTGCCCTTCCTTTCCCGGGGAGACATGGGCTCCGACCTGCAATTCCCGATGTCGCTGGTCATTATCGGCGGTATGATCGTCGGTACGCTGGTCAGCGTCTTCTTCATTCCGCTGGCTTACTACGAGATTTACAGACCCCGCCGATGAATGCCCCGCGGAACATATCCTCCCCGCGCCGCGGAATTCCGGCCTTTTCGGTGCTGCTGATCATGGCGGCGCTGACGGTTATCGGCGTCGCGATGCTTCCTATGCTCAATATCCAGTACACGCCGACGGTTTCCGAACGGAAGATCGATGTCTCGTTCTCGTGGCCCGACGCCTCGGCGCGGCTGGTCGAGCAGGGCGCCACTTCGCGCATCGAGGGGACGCTTTCGACGGTCGCCGGCTGTGAAAGCGTTTCGTCGCGTTCGTCGAAAGGGCGGGGAAGCGTCACGGTGTGGTTCCGAAAAGGTACGGATATGTCGGCGGCTCGTTTCGAGGTGGCTTCGGCAATCCGCAACCTCTACGCCAAGCTCCCCGAAGAGGTCAGCTATCCCGCTATTTCGCTTGCTACGTCGGGCAGCCGGGAGTCCGAAACCCTGATCTACACCATCAAGGCCGACCTTCCGTCCGAACGCATCGAGGAGTATGTTTCCAATTATGTTTCCGCACCGCTTTCGCGGATCGAAGGGGTCGGGAAGGTCTCCCTTTCGGGAGTTACGCCCTTCGAATGGGTGATAACCTTCGATCCCAAGGCCATGGAGGCGACCGGGATCACGGCCTCGAACCTCGCATCCGCTTTCAGGGACTATTTCCGCAGCGAGGTGGTCGGCCTCACGACCCTCCCCGGGGAGGACGGGAGCGATCACAGTATCGTCCTGAAGCTGCGCAACCGCGCGTCGCTCGATTTCGGGGAAATCCCCATCCTGCGCCGCAGCGACCGGATTTACTACCTGCGCGATTTTGCGTCGGTGCGCTGGAGCGAAGCCTTGCCGACGAGTTATTTCCGGATCAACGGACTGAACACCATCAACCTTGCCGTCTCCTGCGAAGGCCATACGAACATGCTGCGCGTCGCTGCGGCGGTAAGGGAGGAGATGGACCGCCTGCAGGCGGCTTTCCCGCCGGAACTTTCGGCGACGCTGACCTACGACGCTTCCGAATATGTCACGGGGGAGTTGCAGAAGATATACCTCCGGACGCTGCTGTGCGTGGCCATCCTGCTGTTGTTCGTTTACCTTGTCAGCCGCGATCTGCGCTACCTGCTGATCATCACGGCGACGCTCGTCGTGAATATCCTCGTGGCCGTGGTCTTCTACAACCTGTTCCGGCTGGACATTCACATCTATACGTTGGCAGGCATCACCGTATCGCTCGGCATCATCATCGACACGTCGATCATCATGGTCGATCATTACAGCTACTACCGCGACCGGCGGGTTTTCGTCTCGATCCTCGGAGCCCTGCTTACCACGATCGGGGCGCTGGGAATCGTCTGGCTGCTGCCCGAGAAACAACAGGCCAATCTGACCGACTTCTCGCTGGTGATCGTTATCAACCTTGTCGTTTCCCTGCTCGTGGCGCTGCTCTTCATCCCCGCATTGCTCGACAAATTCCCGCTGGGGCGCAGCATGACGGTTTCCTCCGTCCGCCGGAGACGGTTCGCCGTGCGGTTTTCGCACCTCTACGGACGCTTTATCGCCTGGGGACGCCGCCACCGCTGGATTTTCATCGTAATCCTGGTCTGGGGCTTCGGTATCCCCGTTTTCCTGTTGCCCGACAAGATCGAAGCGAAGGGCGGAAAACCGCTCCCGAAACGCTCCGAATGGTATAACGGCGTCATGCAGAGCCGGTTCGTGTCGGATCATCGCTCGACCATCGACAAGGTTTTCGGCTCGTCGCTCCACCTGTTCAATACCGCGACGGGACGTTACAACAATTTCCGCGAACCGGAACAGAAGGTGTTGTATGTCAATGCCGGCATGGCCGAAGGGTGCACCGTGCAGCAACTCAACGAAGTCGTGCGGCATATGGAAAATTACATCAGCCGTTTCGACGAGGTTGAGATGTTTCGCACGCGCGTCTATTCGTACGACAACGCCCGGATAGAAATTACGTTTAAACCCGAATTTGTCTATACGTCTTTTCCCCTGATGCTCAAGCAGGAACTCACGGCGGCGGCGATCAATTTCGGCGGTGCGACGTGGCGCGTCTGGGGTATCGACGACAATTCGTTCAACAACAACGTCGTAAGCAGTTACCGTCCCAACCAGATCCGGCTCCGGGGTTACAATTACGACCAACTGTCGGCCTATGCCGATGCGTTGATTGACTCCCTGTCGCTCAACCGCCGTGTCGCGGAGCCCGAGATCATGGACGGCAATGCCTGGACGCTGCCTCACAACGAGTTTAACATCCGCTATGACGATGAACGCATCGCCGTGGCCGGGCTCGATGTGACCGATTATTACCGCATTCTCAGTACGATGCTCTATAAATCGCGCCTGACGCCGGTTTACGACGGCCACGAACTGCAACAGGTCGTGCTCGAATCGGGCGACCGAGATCGTTTCGACCGCTGGCACATAACCAATGCGCAGGTACGGATCGACTCGCTGCGCACGAAGCTCTCGGCTGTCGGGACGATCGAGAAACAACGTACAGGCGTTTCGATCCGTCGTTACAAACAATCCTACGAAATCCTTGTCGGATTCGACTTCATCGGTTCTTACGAACTCGGGAAGCGCCTGATCGAACGCACGGTGAAACGACTCAACGAGGAGGTACTGCCGATCGGATTCCGTGCGGATTCTCCCTCGCACAACTTCGGGCAGAAGCAGAAACAACAGCAGGTGTGGCTGATCCTGTTGGTTATCGCCATCATCTATACGATGTGCGCCGTCATCTTCGAATCGCTGCGCAAACCGGTCGTCATCATTCTGATGATCCCGATCTCGTTCATCGGGGTTTTCCTGACGTTCGGCTGGTCGGATTTCGTGTTCGATCAGGGTGGATTCGCCGCCTTCGTCCTGCTGTGCGGCATTGTCGTCAATGCCGGTATCTACCTGATCAACGAGGAAGACAACTGGGCCGAAACCTCCCTGAAACGGGGAATCCCGCTCTACCTGAAAGCTTACAACCACAAAATCGTCCCCATTATGCTGACCGTCGTTTCTACCGTGTTGGGGCTGGTTCCGTTCCTTTACGATGGTCCCGAGGAAGTTTTTTGGTTCGCATTCGCCGTCGCCGCCATCAGCGGAACGCTGTTTTCGATAGTGGCGCTGGTCGTCTACCTGCCGATTTTTCTTCCGATGCGTACGAATAAAACCCGAAAAACACGATGATCAAGCATGTAAATAGGTTGCCCCGTTACTTGTCGCTGTTCCTTTTCGGAGCCGTCTGTTGGTGTCTGCTGGCTGCGGCCATTGACGTGCCGACCCAGGATTTGCAGGACAATGTGCTTTCGACGCTCCATGCGACGCTCGCTTTGTTGGTGCTGGCCGTTTGTTTCTGCCCGATTTTCCGCCCGGCCCTGCGGCTCAACCGTACGGACCTTTTGGCCGCCCTCCTTTTTGCCGGGGTCACGATCAGCCGGTTTTGCTGTGCCGGGCTGTCGGTCCCCGTGAAGTACGACGACCTGTTGCAGCTTGCGATGCTCTACATTGCATTGCGCATCGTTTATATGGCCGAGCGGCGGACCATGACCGTGCTGCTGATGCTGTTGTGCGGTTTCGGGATGTACGAGGCATGGATCGGCATACGCCAGATTTACGGTTTTGCCTATTCGAACCACGGCCTGTTCAAAATCACCGGCACGTTCTTCAATCCGGGTCCTTATGCCGGATTTGTCGCTGTCGCCGGTGTCTGCGGTCTCGCCTGTGTCGCCCGTTGGCAACCTCTTGCAACCCGCGTATTCAGTTCGTGGTCCCGGTTCCGCCGACAGCGTCCGGCCGTCCTGATCCTGGGCGTCGCCCCTTACCTGCTGGGCTGGGGAGCGGCGATTCTGGCAGTGGTCGTGCTCCCGGCCACGATGAGCCGGGCCGGACTTATCGCCGCGGCGGTCGGATGTGTGGCGCTGATCCTCTGCGAACTCGGGTTTATCGGCCGTTTCCGCCGGGCCTGGCAGGCGAATCCGCTGCGTGTGGCCCTGTTTTCGGGGCTCGGACTGCTTCTGCTGGGAGGGGGCGCCACGGGGGCATACCTGCTGAAACGCCCTTCGGCGGACGGGCGTCTGCTGATGTGGAAGATCGACACCCGCATTATGCTTCGCCATCCGCTTTGCGGCGTCGGACTCGGGAACTTTGCCGGAGCGTTCGGAGAGGAACAGGCCGCCTATTTTGCCGCAGAAGAACGCTCTGAAAAAGAGATACAGGTTGCCGGATGTCCCGAATCGGGATTCAATGAATACCTCCAGTTCGGGGCCGAGACCGGAGTCGGCGGGTTTATTCTGCTGATCCTGTTGACGCTAACGGCCTTTCTGAACCTGATCCGGCAGGGGAATCCGCTCGGCTACGGACTGCTGACGGCTGCGCTGTTTGCCTGCTTCTCCTATCCGTGGAGCGTGCTGCCCCTGCGCCTGCTTTTCGTTCTGCTGCTGGCGGCTGTTGGCGGCAAGCCGGTATTTCATTTCCGGAAAGGGGCGCTGTTTGCACTCGGCGTGCTGTTGTTTGCGGGATGCTTTGCCTGCTGGCCGGGGTTGTACGGCCGCAGCAAGTTGCGGGTGAATGCCAGCCGGCAATGGAGCGATGTCCGCATCTGGGCCTCTTCCGGACGGTATGATTATATCGTTGAGGACGGAGCCCGTTTCCTGACCGCCATGCAGTGGGATTTCCGGTTTCTTTACGACTATGGCTATGCGTTGCACAAGGCGGGCGATTACCGGCGGAGCAACGAAATCCTTGGACTCGGCATGCAGATCAGCAGCGATCCGATGTTCTGGAATATAGCGGGTAAGAACTACGAAGTCCTGGGAAACCAGGGGGCGGCGGAGCAGGCATATCTGCATGCCCATTCTATGATTCCGGATCGTGTCTATCCGTTATACCTCCTCGCAAAACTCTACTTCTCGACCGGACAAACGGAGAAAGCCCGGGTGACCGCCTGCCGCGTGGCCGCTTATAAGCCCAAGGTCGAGTCCGTTCAAACGCGGGAGATGCAGGCCGAATTGCGTGAGTTGTTGGATTGTCCGGATTCTTCCGAAATAAAGGATTAATATGCAGCGAATTCTGAAATACCTGTTCTGGACCCTCAGTGTGGGATGTCTGTTGTTTGCAGGCTGGCTGTTGTTGCGGATTTTCGTTTGCGACCAGTTCGTCGTCCCTTCGGATTCGATGACGCCGACGCTGATCGTCGGGGACCGCATCCTGGTCGACAAACTGATCGCCGGGGCGCGCATCTACAAAAAGTTCGAATTCGGGAAGGATATTCCGCTCCGCAGTTTTCGGACGCCCGGTATCAGGAAGGTGCAGGTCAACGATGTGGTCGTGTTCAACGCTCCGCGCGGGTACGACCGCAACCGGATCGAGTTCCGGATCAATTACGTCTATTCCAAACGGTGTATCGGGACCCCGGGGGACTCCGTATCTGTCCGGGACAGCTATTTCTGCAACAACCGTTATCCTCATCCGATCGGGAATCTCGAACAGCAGCGCCGTCTCGCTGAAACGCCCGATTCGCTGATCCATCCCAAGGTACTTCGGGCGATGCCCTACGACGACCGTCGTTTCGGCTGGACGATCAAGAATTTCGGTCCGCTGTATGTTCCGCAGGCAGGGGCCCGTATCGACCTCGATTGGCGTAACTGCAAACTCTATAAACCGGTGATCGAATATGAAACCGGCGGGCAGTTGAAATACACCGAAGGCCGGGCGTTGCTCGACGGCCAGCCCCTTCCGGCGTATACGTTCCGCAATAACTATTACTTCTTTTGCGGCGATAACGTCTCCGATTCGAAGGACAGCCGCTACCTGGGATTTGTCCCTGAGGAATTTATCATCGGCGTAGTCCGCCGCATCAGCTATTCCGAGGACCCCTATACCCGCAATCGGCGCTCGGGCCGCTGGTGGAAGAGGGTAGAGTAAATAAAATTTCAAGCGTATGACAAGATTTATCCGTTTTTTCAGCCTGATCCTGTTATTATCTGTTTCCTGCCGGCATAACGCGCCGACGTTGGACCAGGCTTTGCAGCAAGCCGGGGAGAACCGTGCGGAACTGGAGAAAGTATTGGACCATTACCGGCAGAATCCGGCCGACAGCCAGAAATACCGCGCGGCGGAATACCTGATCCGTTACATGCCGTTCCATACCTCCGTCGGCGGGGCGTACGAAGCCTATTATGATATAGTGGATTCGTTGTTGTCGCTTCCCGACCGGACGGGGGTGATGAAACAGATAGAACGGGTGTCGGACTCGCTCAAACCGCAGGTCTACACCCAGCGGGATATCCAGGTGGTCTCTGCCGATTATCTGATCCGCAATATCGAAGCGGCTTTCGAGGACTGGAAGCATACCGGATGGGCCGGTCACCTGAACTTCGATCAGTTCTGCGAATACCTGCTGCCCTACAAATGTATCGACACGCAGCCTTTGGACAATTGGCGCGAAGCGATGAAAAACGTCTGCCGGTCGGAATCTTACGACCAGATACAGCAGAATTACGATTATGAGTTCAATCCGCTTGCGCCCGTTTCCCGGGTGAACGGTACGATGAAGTCGGGCATTTCTCCGCAAATCTGGCTCCATGACCTGAAATTCATGCCGATAACCCGGCCTACGACCTTTATGAAGATGAGCGGCGGGACCTGCTGGGACTATGCGACCTCGGCCATCCAGCTCATGCGCAGCAAGGGCCTGCCCGTGGCTATCGACTTCACGCCCCAGTGGCCCGACCGGATTTACGGGCACGGTTGGTGCTCGGTCCATACGACGCGCGGAATCAACCTGATGTTCAATCCGTTCGCCAGTAATCCGAACTATCCGCATTACGTCTATGCCCGGTATTCGAAAATTTTCCGCCAGACGTATAAAGTCAACGGGGAGTTGTATCGTTTGCTGTCGCAGGGCGTCGAGATGCCCGAGTCGGTAATCCACCTGTGTGCGGAGGATGTAACGCACGAATACGAGCGGACTTCGGATCTGAAAATCCGCCTGTTCCCGGAATACAAGCATGAGAAACTGGCCTACATCGCCACCTTCGACAACAATAAGTGGGTTCCGGTCTACTGGGGCGAAGTTCGCCGGGGATATGCCTTGTTCAGGAACATGGGGCGTGATATAACGTATATGGCTATGGTGTACCGCAACAAGAACCTGGAACCGGCCAGCCTGCCTTTTACGCTCAGCGCCCTGGGTGAAACCCGATATATCGAGGCCGATATGACCCGCCGGCAGCGGGTCGTGCTGGACCGGAAAAACCCGATGTACCAGCATGTATTCTACAAAACGGAATACCTCGGCAACGGATTGATCGAGGCCTCGGATCGTCCGGATTTCCGTGATGCCGACATCGTGGCTTCGATTTCCCGTTGGAAGATGACCTCGGGGACGGAATCCCTGTCCTGCCGTCCCTATCGTTACTGGCGGCTGAGGACTGTCGGCAAGGATGAATACAACATGGCCGAGATTTATTTTTACAGGAAAGGGGACGAACAGCCCGTAAAGGGACGCCTGATCGACTCCGGCAAATCGCTCGACCGGGAGCACCGGGCGGAGCATATCGCCGATAACGATCCGGAGACCTATTGCCGGGTGAAAGGGACGGATTACTGGGTCGGATTCGACTTCGGCGAGCCGGTCGGCCTGGATCGGATTTCCTACATACGCCGCGGGGACGGCAATGCGATCTGTGTCGGCGACAGGTATGATATTTACTATTGGGATAACCGCAAATGGGTGCTTTCCGATACGCAGACGGCTGCCGATGTGATGCTCGAAACAGACCGGCTGCCTGCCGACGGCCTCTATTTTATCCGCGGTGACCGGGGTTATTCGCAGCGGATTTTTACCTGGGAAAACGACCGTGTACACTGGCATTAAAAAAACCGAGATGTTGAGATTAGCATTCCGGCGGACCCTCGCCGTCCTGTCCGTTGCGGCGGTCTGCGCCTGCAGTCGCTACGGTGCGGCTGTCGACAAGGCACTGCGTTACGCCGGCGATAACCGTGCGGAGCTGGAGAAAGTGCTGGACCATTACCGGCAGAATCCGGCCGACAGCCAGAAATACCGTGCCGCGGAATACCTGATCCGTCACATGCCTTATCATACGTCCTATTCTGCGGAATCCTATTATGCCTATTGCGATGCGTTGGATTCCCTGTTTTCAAGCGATACCGACGGCGATGAACTCCTGGCGAAAACGAACGCGATTGCCGCAGAGTTCAAGCCTTTGCTCAACCTGTCCTTCGATATACAGGTAATCGAAGCCGATTACCTGATCTGGAACATCGACTATTCGTTTACCCAGTGGCAGACGTTGGATTACCTGCGGCATCTCCGGTTTGAGAATTTCTGCGAATACATACTGCCGTATAAATGCGCGGAGAAACAACCGCTCGACACCTGGAAACGGGACTGGGTCGATTTCGGACGCGGAGAGTTGGATTATATCGGCCAGATCAAGGACTACAAATTCAATGCGCGGCGTGCCGCAGAGGCCGTCAATGCGCATTTTGAAGATAGCGTGAAAATGCAGCGGGTGAAGGACGTAAAACTTATCGAAGTCCTGCGTCTGAACACCCTGGCCAAACAACCCTATGGCGATTGCTTCGACCGTTCCCGTTTCGGGCTGCTGAATTGCCGGAGCAAGGGGATTCCGGTGGCGTTCGACTTCACGCCGAACTGGCCCGACCGTTCGGGCGGGCATTACTGGAACAATATCCTCGCTACCAAACGGCGGAATATCGATTACGAACCGTTCCGATCCTATCCCGGGAGTTATCATTATACCGATAACGGGCTGGCGAAGGTCTTCCGCGAGACATACGCCCCGCATCCGCTTCTTCTGGAGGCGCTCGAACGCGAAGGCGGCATCCCGAAGTCGCTGTCCCGCCTGTTTATGAAAGATGTTACCGATGAATACGGCCGGACCGTTGATATCTCCGTTCCGTTGTCCGGCAAGCGTGCCGGGACGAAATATGCTTACCTCGCCGTCTTTGACAACAGCCAGTGGGTTCCTGTCGATATCAGCCGAATCCGGCGCAACCGGGCGTCGTTTACCAGCGTCGGGCGGGATATCCTCTACCTGGTCGTCGGATTCCGTGACGGGACGATTATCCCGATATCGGAACCGTTTATCGTCGATTCGCGCGGCGACATCGCTTTCCCGCATGCGGATACGACCCGGTTGGGGACCATTCGGCTGGATCGCAAGTTTCCGGCGTTTTCCCACATCTATTCCATTAAACGGTATTTGCAGAAGGGGCGGATACAGGCGGCTGACAACCCCGGTTTCAGGCGGGCTGAAACGGTCGCGGAACTCCCCGAATGGAATCTCCTCTCGGGCGAAATAGCCCCCTCCGACACGTTGCCTCGCCGTTATTGGCGGCTTATGTCGTCTTCGAACAAATCGACCGATTTTGCCGAACTGTATTTTTACGAAAAAGAGACTGGGCAGCGGATAACCGGTACGCTCTTTTCTCCCTCTGTGCCGATCCGTAATCCGAATTACGATACCCCCGGGCACATCAACGATAACGATCCGCTGACCTATTTTGCGGTACAGGATTCGACAAGGTGGGTAGGCTTTGATTTCGGGAAGCCGGTTGCCCTGGAAAAGATTGCCTATATCAGGCGCGGCGACGGCAATGCGATTTGTCCCGGCGACGAATATGGGTTGTATTATTGGCAGGATGGCGGTTGGAAACTACTCGAGCGTAAAAAAGCCGAACGTATCTACATCGACTTCGACCAGGTTCCCCTTGGCGGCCTGTATTATATAAAGGGACTCTCCCGGGGAGAGCAGGACCGTGTATTCCTTTATGAGGACGGCGCTCCGGTATGGTATTGAGTTGCGGCGGGATGGAATAGATTAGAAAAGCAACCCCTTCTGTTGTAATACAAAGTTGTCATACGCAGATTTAATAAAACCAACAGCTTGATTTATAGCCCAAAAGTATTGTATTCCAATTCCCGGATAAATCCCTGTTTTAAATTGGAATACACCCCGAAACTTTTTGCTGGTTCCGGGGTGTAGATTATAGTAAAGGAATCGTTGTCATTTTATCTATCGGGATTCCCGGGCTGTTTGCTGAAAATCGCCTTGATTCTGTCCATGTCGAACTTGGCCGAACGGTCGTAGAAATAGATACCGTTCTGCTCCTGTTCCACATCCGTAAGTTGGGTGTAGCAATAGCCCCAGACCTGCTCAGACAACGAGAGAAGCGCATCCACCTGACCTTCGAGCCGGGTGTAGAACTCTTCGAGCGTGCGGGGCGCCTGTCCGTAGCCCCACGATTCGGTTCGGGAGTCGGTGGCCTGCTTCTCCTGATCCTTCACCCACTTGATGCCGCCGAATTCGTCGAGCAGGTAAGGGCACGAACCGTCGTACTGCGGCCAAGTGTAATTTGCGGTCGCTTTCACATCGTTGAACCCGATGTTGCGTGTCTGATCCTTGGTAGTCCGCAGACGGGGATGGAAGAACGATCCTTCATTGTAGATTTTCTCTTTCAGTTTGACAGGGTCCTGTTCGTAGTTATGCACGGCCCAGATGTCGGTCTTGACGACTGAGCCTCCGCTGGCGGTGTTGACCGGACGCGTCGGATCGAGGCGTTTGGTCAGGTCGTAGACATCGGCGGCGAAGCGCGGGTACTGCGTGTTGTCGGGCCACCACTCTTCGTTCATCGGCGTCCAGGTCAGCAGCGAGGGGTGGTTCCGGTCGCGGACTACGCATTCCGCCCATTCGGCGAGGAAGTTGCGGGCCGTCTCCACATCGTTGGCATCCATTCCCCAACTGGGACTTTCGCCCCAGGTGATGTAACCGAGTTTGTCGGCCCAATAATAGTAACGCTCCTCGAAAACCTTCTGGTGCAGGCGTGCGCCGTTGAATCCGGCAGCCAGTCCCAGTTCGATGTCACGGCGCAGGGCATCGTCCGACGGTGCGGTCCAGATGCCGTCGGGATAGTAGCCCTGGTCGAGCACCAGCCGCTGGTAATACGGTTCGTTATTCAGGTAGACCTTGTTACCTTCAACGTGGACCTTGCGCATCCCGGCATAGGATTTCACCGCGTCGAGCACCTTCCCGTCGGGGGCGATCACTTCATAGGTCAGGTCGTAGAGGAACGGGTCTTCGGGACTCCAGAGCTTGGCCTTTTTGACCGGGATGACGACGACGCTGCTGTTCGATGCCCGGACCTGCTGCATACCGACGACCTTGCTGCCGTCCCGGAGTGTCACCCGGAGCGTGCCCGGGCTCTCCCGGAAGAACTGCGGGAAGACGATCAGTTGTTGCTGGTCGATGTCGGTCGTCACCTGAACGCTTGCGAGGGACTCGGGAGCCACCGCCTCCATCCACACCGTCTGCCAAATGCCCGTCGTGCGGGTGTAGTCGCAGCTGTGCGAGGCGTATTGCAGCGACTGTTTCCCGGCGGTCTGTTTGCCGCTGCGCAGGTCGCTCGATGCGAGGACGACCAGATTGTGGCTTCCGCCCGGTTCCACGAACGCGCTGATGTCGTAGGAAAACGACGAACTGCCTCCGAAATGACGCCCGACGAAACGGCCGTCGATATACACCTCGGAGGTGTAATATACGGCCCCGAAGTTGAGCATTACCCGGCGCGCGGACCATGCGGCAGGAATCTCGACGGTTCGCTGGTACCAGATGCAGTTGATGAAGTCCGTGTGGCCGACGCCCGAGAGTGTGCTTTCCGGGGCGAACGGCACGATGATTTTACCGTCGAATCCCTTCGAGTCGGCGTACCCGCGTTCCAGACCGCTTGCGCCGAAATCGAACGTGTAGGTCCATTCGCCGTTCAGGTTGACCCAGTCGGTTCGTTCGAACTGCGGGCGGGGGTATTCCGGGCGCGGGACCTGGGAAAACAGGCATGCCGCATGGAACAGGAGAAAGAGGGTGATAATTATTCTTTTCATGGATGGTTTTCGTTGGTTTGAATGTTTGGTTATTCGAGCACGATGTCGAACCGATCGAACGGCTCCGTACGGTGTGCCAGATGTTTCGTCGACGGGGAGATGCCGAACAGCGGGGAATAGGTCCTTACCCGGATGGTTTTTCCGTCGGGCAGGAATTCGAGGATGCGCAGCCAGCCGTCGCCGCCGTTGCCCTCCCAGCCTCCGCCGAGGGTCTGGACGTTGAACATCATCTGGTGGACCTCTTCTCCCGCATCGTTGCGGTCGATGCGGTAGGAGACGTTGTCGGCGAATTTACCGTTGCCGTTGGCCGTATGGCCGCAGATCACCAGGTCGATGTTGGCCGAGGGCTTGACGAGTTTTTCCCAGATTTCGATTCCGGCATTCCCGGGGGTGATGTCGTAGCGGTCGTTGGCGATGTGTTTGGCGTCTTTACCGTTGGTCAGGTAACCGTGGGTCATGAAGATAACCCGGTGACCAGCGTATGCCTTGCTGGAAATCAACTTCCCGATCCAGCCGAGAACCTCGTCGCGGGGATGGAACTCCGCCGTGACGACGAGGAGTTTGCCCCAGTTGGGGTCGTTGAACTCGAACGCCGCATTTTCGAGCGACGCCTGGCAGTTCCGGTTGGGGAAGGTCGCGACGCAGCATCCGCGCCAGGCGGAATTGCGTTCGATCGGGAAGTAGTCGGGAAAGTTCGTGATGCCGTTTTCCGAACGTTTGTACCCGTAATCGTGGTTGCCGCACGAAACGATGTACGGAACCCGGTTGTCGAGACGCTCGAATGCCTTCGAACTTGCCTGCCACATCTCCCGGCTCGTCTGGTCGAGCATCTTGCTGTCGGGAACGGCGTTCTCGTTCTGCTCGACCAGGTCGCCCGTGCACAGCACGGCTCGGATGTGCAGGTTGTCGACGTTATCGGCGATCCAGGCGGTGCAAAGTTCGAGAATCGGCTGGTTGACGGCATATTTGACGTATCCCTGGGGATCGCCCAGCAGAATCATCGAGAAGGATTTGTCGTCCGACAACGTTTGCCGGTCGGCCCGGTGCTGTGCCTCGGCGAAAAACGGCAGCATGCAGAGCAGCAGTAACAGCAAATTCGAATGTTTCATGGCTCTATTTATTTATGGGTTCATAAGGCTAAAATTCCGTCTTTTCAGAATACCGGACGTTCGGCCGAAATTGAAGGTGTTCCGGTCCTTACCAAGGGCCAACCGTCCTCCCATTCGACCCGGTCCAGCAGCAGCCGGCGTCCCGTGGGCTGCATCACCTCGTAACCATGGTAGAGAATCCAGTCGTTCCCGGCTTTGTCCTGCACGATTTCCGAATCGTGGCCGACACCGAAGAACGTGTCGTTCTTGGCGATGAAGATTTCGTGGCAGTTGTCCATCATTCGCTCTCCGGTCTTGTTCAGGTAGGGACCCCAGAGCGACTCGGCGCGTCCCACGACTGCCGTGTAGGTGCTGTTCAGACCGTCGCAGCACCGTCCGATGGATGCAAACAGGTAAAAATAGCCGTTCCGCTTGAGAATGTAAGTTCCTTCATAGGCTGTACCTGCAATCTGCCTAGGCTGGCTGCCCTCCTTGATTTTCAGTCCGTCGTCGGTCAGCTCGACGCCGTAGATGCCGAAGAAACTGCCGAAGAACATGTATTTCCGACCCTCGTCCTCGACGTAGCAGGGGTCGATCGAGTTCCGAACCCCGATGATGTTGCTCCGAAGCATAGCGCCCAGGTCTGTAAACGGTCCCATAGGCGAATCGGAAACGGCACATCCGATTCCGCACGTTTCGTAGCCTCCCCATTCCGACAAGGCGTAGTACATGACGTACTGACCGCCGATCCGGTTGATGCATGGGGCCCAGAGCGTGCCGCCGGGGAAGAACGAGGGCCGTGTGGCGTCGGAAAAGGCTGTGCTTACGAGGTCCCAGTCCACGAGGTTTGCGGAACGATAGATCGGGATGTTCTTCGGGCTTCCTTCGGTGCAGTAGAGGTAGAAATAGCCGTCCTCCTCGATCAGCGTCGGGTCGGGCACGTTGGCCCGGATGACGGGGTTGCTGTATTCGGTGGACACCGGCCCGCGGTCGCCGCCCTCGTCCGAACTGCATCGCTGCGACAACGGCATTGTCAGGAGAAGCGAACCCAATATCCAATAATTTCTGAATGCTTTCATTTTTCGGTTGCTTTGTGGACCCGGAAACCGACCGTACTCGCGGCCGGCTCCCGGGTCCGTGTTAATGATCGATTTACTGTTCTCGGATTATAATCAGGATGTCGTCCAAACCCTGCCGGTAGGTGATTTTTTCCGGTGAGGCGCCCAACTGCGGCCCGGCGATAAACTGCACCCGGGTTTCGGCTGTCGCACCCGTAATCGTGAATTTCCGCTGCGACGCCTGCGTATCGTTCTGCCAAACGTAACCGGGAGCATGGTCGGTCGTGCCGGAAGAGTAGGGATAGTTGTTGATCTCGAACTCGGTGTGGCTGAGCGTTCCCGGGCCGATCAGGGCGATTTGCATCACGTTCGGCACGTCGACGTGCTTGCCGTTCTGGATCGGGTCTTTCCGACCGCTGTACGACGTGTTTCCGCCGTTCTCCACATAGCCGCAGGCCTTGAACATCACCTCGACGGTCTGCGTACCTTCGATTGCTTCCAACTTCGGCGTGATCAGGTCTCCAGAGTAGTTCGTAATGCCCATTTTCACGAATCCGTTGCGGCTGAACGACAGCGGTTCTTTGTTTCCTTTGGAGGTGGTCACCATCGTATAGCCCCATCCCTGCGCACGGTCGCCGTACTTGGCGATCCAGTTGTCGACGCGCTGTTCGCCCGAGGTGGTCCAGATATTGTCCGCTCCGGGAACCAGCAGCCAGTCGAATGTTTCGTACAAGATGACTTCCCGGATGGTCTTGTCGGTCCCGAATTGCTTGACGGGCAATACCGTCGTCAGCGACGGGAACTTTTTGGAACTGATCGTTATCGTCCCCGAACGAGGCAGCATTTCGGGGTTGGCCTTTACGGTGATCGCGATTCCGCCGGCGGTCTTTTCTGCCGTGATCCAGTCGGCAGCGGGGTCGCCGGCGATTCCCCAGTCGTCGATGCCGATATTCGTATTCACGGTGACGGTCGCCGTTTCGCCTTCGGTCGGGAACATTGCGAGCTGGCCGGGCTCAAGCGTGAGAGAGAGGGCGTTCTGCCGGATGCCGATACGCTTGTTCACCTCCGGGTGGGACGAAGAGGTGACTGCCAGCATGGCGCCGCGGCTGTTCAGGTTGTCATTGGGGTCGGCGGCGATGACGATCGTGTTGTCGACGACCTTTGCGGTAAGCCACTCTCCGTATTCGAACCGGAAAGTCCAGTCGCTGACGCTGGTCTCCAGTGTCACGGTCGTGGAACCGCCTGAGGCCGGCAGGGCGATCGTCTCCTGTGGGTCGATGTTCAGAAAAGCGTCGAACTCCTCGTCGCAGGCGACAAGGACTGCCGCGCACGCCGTGAGGGCGAGGTACATTCCGTATATTTTTTTGCTTGTTTTCATGTCGGGATGTTTTGGAATACTATTTCAGAACGGCAATCAGGACGTTGTCGAAGCCGATCCGGTTGGGGGAACTTACCGTTCCCAGCGTATTGCCGGCAAGGAACCGGATCTGCGTGTTCCGGGTAGCGCCGGTTACGACGAAACTACGTTCGGCCAGCTCCGCAGCCAAATGGTCGTAATCAGGCGCGTCGATCCAGTTGGGCATGTCGGCCGAAGCGGGGTTGTTGTAGTTGCCGATGTAGAACCGAACCCCTTCCGGGGTCAGTTCGCCCGCACTCGCCTGTTTGCCGGACGGTGTAGCCAACTGGCCGCCGATCTTCCGGATTTCGGTGATTTTGCCGTCGCCTACTACCGAGGCGCAGAATGCGTTGTCGTCGGCCTTACCGTTCTTGTCCATGAACGTGAAGGATTTGAACACCACCAGAATGTTCCGGGACTCCTCGATGGACGACATCTTCGGCGTGATCAGGTCCGAGGTGAGCGCCGCGCGTCCCATCTTCACATAACCGAGGCGTGTGTAATTTCCGCTTCCGTTGTTCGAAGCCTCCCAGCCGTGGCCCTGAGGCCAGTCTTTAAACTCGAGCTGAACTTTGTCATCCCAGATGTCTGGCGAAAACGGAGTGCCGTTCTTGTCCTTCATCCAATTGAAATCTTCGGTGTAGATGACCGATTCGATGCTTTCGTCCGAGCCGGACTGAATAACGGGGATGGAGATGTTCAGCGCCGCGAAACGGTTGGAAACGATCGACAGGGAGGCCATGCGGGGGTAGGTGTCGGCGTTGGGACCGGCTGTCAGGCTGATCGTTCCGGGAGTCTCGGCCGACGCCGAGAGCCAATTGTTCCCGTCCGGGACGCTGACGTTCCATTCGCCCGTTTTCAGGTTGGTCTCCACGGTCAGCGAAACGCTCTCGCCGCCCGGTTTGAGGTAGGGAACACGTTCGGGCACGATCCGCAGGTAGGTCCCTTCCTGAATGATCCGGATACTCCGGTTTACTTCGGGATGGTCGAGCGATACGATCTTGAAGACCGCCTTGCGTTCCGTTATTCCGGAGTTGGCTTCGGCCGTGAGCGTAACGCCCTTGTCGGTGATCCTTCCGGTCAGCCAGTCGCCCTCTTCGAACCGGAATTCGTAGTAGCCGAGGTTGGTGCTTACGGCGATGTCGAAGTCGCCGCCGTCGTTGGGAACGGTGAACGACTCGTCGGATTCGATGGTCAGGAAGGGATCGTCCTTTCCGCATGCCATCAGGACGAGGAGTGCAAGGAGCAACACTCCCGGTATTTTCAAAAATTGATGATAGTTTATTTTCATGACTTTGTCCGTTTGAATTGGGTCCGGTTTCCACTGTCGGCGGAATGCCCGGAATTAATCGATCCAATTTTCATTTTGAGTCAGATTCCCGTTCTTCTCCCTTTCGGCAGCGGGGATCGGCCATGTCCAGTTCTGGTCGCCAACCCATTTGTAGGTATAAGTGGTCGTACCCCAGATCTCGGTCAAGCCATTCCCGGAGCGGAATTTTTTCTCCTGCCAGGTCTTCCACCGCAACTCGTCGAAATAGAGGTGTTCTTCGAACGGCAGTTCCCAGTAACGCTCGTTGCGGATGCGTTCACGCATGTCGTCCTTGCCGGAGACGGTCGTGTAGGCATTCGTGTTGAGCGGCTGCGCTCCGGCGCGTTTGCGCACCTCATTGACATAGGCGACCGCCTCGGAGGTCCGGTTCTGTTCGTTCAGCGCTTCTGCCAGATTCAGCAATACGTCGGCGTAGCGGATCAGCGGCAGGTCGATCGGCGAGTAGTTCTGGTAGACGTGCTCGCGGCCTTCGAAGACGAATTTGCGGATCAGGTAATAGAACTTCGCGTTGGTATCGGTGCGCAGGTCATACGGGGCCGCGTTGTCCGAACCCCGGTATGGCCAGCGCAGGGTATAAGTGACAGCCGAGCCCGTAATGCCGCCCAGGAAGGTCGAGTAGGGCGTGATGACGTTCATGCCCAGCCGCGGGTCGCGGTTGGCATAGGCCTTGCGTATCCGCGCTTCGTTGCCTGAGGGGAGGTATTTGCTCATGTCGGCTCCGTAGGCGGTCATCGTGGCGATCTCCTTGTCGGTCATGTTGTCCCGGAGGAAAAACACCGAACGCTGTTTGGCGGTCATGGTGCTGTATCCGGGCAGGAAATCGTCCCAGTTGAAAGGTTTCCCGTCGGCACATTCATACGAATCGACGAACGCCGGGTTGGCCAGGTAATTGTTCCAACCCGCACCTGCGGCGCCGCGGCTGCCGAATGCCCAGCTGAACGGCGATCCGTAGCCGCTCTGTTCGATGAACTGCACCGAGAAAATCATCTCGTCGCAGCGTTCGTTTTCCTCCTTGAACAGCATCTTGTAGCTGTCTGCGGTGAAGAGCGAATAGCCCATTTTCGTGATTTCCAGAAAATCGTCCTCCGCCTCTTCGTATTTTCCCAGCCAGAGGTAAGTCTTTCCCCGCAGGGCATAGGCTGCGGCTTTCGTCACGCGCCCGTAGTCGCTGCTGCTGGATGCGTATTTGTCCGGCAGGTTGGGCTCGTCGATGCAATCCTTGAGGTCTGCGAGGACGATCTCCCAGACAGCCTCCTCCGAGGAGCGGCCCCGGTTGGCCTGTGAGGCTTCCACCGGTTCGAGGTAGACGGGCACGCCGTGCCACAGGATGTTCATACGGTAGTAGTACCAAGCCCGGAGGAATTTGCATTCGGCGATGTACCGGGCCTTTTTCGAATCGCTCATGTCGGGAACCTTGTGGATGTTGGCGATAACGTCGTTGGCCCGGTGGATCGGTTCGTAGTATCGTTTCCAGTAGACAAAATAGTCGTTGCTCCGCGGGGTGGCGTTGCCGCGCAGCATTGGGAGATTGCCGATCCAGTTGGCGTCGTAATCCATGACGCTGGAGCGGACGTCCCACGCCGGATAGTGGCGCCCGGAGGCACTGTTGCCGTTCGAGGCGTAGTCTTCACGCAGGCAGTTGTACACCCCGACCACGGCCTGTTCCGCCAGGTTGGCCTTTTTCCAGATGTTCTCGGAACTTACGGCATCGGTGGGAATGGTGTCCAACAGCCCGGACTGGCATCCCTGCAGGATGCAGACGCTGGCTGTCAGCAGTATGGCGTATAATTTTTTGATTTTCATTTTCCGTGGTTTTAAAAGGTGACATTGACACCGAGGGCGAACTGCCGCATCGTAACATAACCCACTCCCGTCTGCATTTCGGGGTCCATGCCGCTGAATCCGGTGATCGTCCAGAGGTTCTCGCACGAAAGGTATACCCGGAGGCTCTGCATGCGCAGTTTACGCAGAATGCCGGACGGAAAAGTATAGCCGACGGTCAGGTTTTTCAGTTTCAGGTAGTCGCCCCGTTCGAGGTGGAGCGTGCTGACCTCTCCGTTCTGGGAAGCTCCGCTGTTGCGGCTCAGGCGCGGGTTTTTGGAGGTCAGGTTGGTTCTCGGGTCGTTCGGGTTGGCAGGATCGTAAAAGTAGTGGTCGTCCGCAATGGCCTTGGGAATGGCGTAGCCGAAGATCGTTGCCGACGAATTCTGGCCCACCTCGTACCAGTAGATGCCGAATCCGGCGGCCCCGGCCCAGTTCATCGAGAGATCGACGCCTTTCCACGAGGCGTAGGCCTGCAGGCCGTAGTTGTATTTGGGCTGTGTCGAGAGGTTCTGGAAATCGTAGTCGTGGCCGTTGCCGTAGACGCCGTCTCCGTTCAGGTCGGCGTAGATATAATCGCCGTACCAAATGTTGGCGGCCCCGATCGACTGATTGGGATAAAACGAATAGCCGGCATCTTTCATCGCCGAGAGCCACTGCATATCTTTCGGCGTGCGGATCATGCCGTCCCTCGGACCGCCGTTGATGTTCACCGATCCGTCGGGATGGAAATAGGTCTGATCACCCTTGTAGGTCTCCAGCGTATAGAACTCGTTGATCATCTTCCCTTCGATAACCCGGTTGGTCGTTCCGGTCGAGACATCTCCGATGTTGGTCTGGTAGACCCGGTTTCCTTCGCTGTCGGTGGTCCAGCCCCGTTGCAGTTCTCCTTTGTATTTCGAGACCCGGTTACGGTTGTAGGCGAAGTTGGCTTTGACGCCGTAGGTGAAATTGCCTTTCCGGTCGTTCCAGCCCGCCGACAGTTCGACGCCCCGGTTGACCACCTCGGCGATGTTCTCGTAGGGAGCGGTCTTGTTACCCATGGCGGCATAGATGGCCGGGCGGTAGAGGATACCGTCAGTCAGTTTGTGGTAAATGTCGGCCTCGAATATGAGCCTGTTTCGGAGCGCCCCGATCTCCAGGCCGATGTTCGTGATGGCGGTCGATTCCCACTGCAGGAAGCTGTTGGCCAGTGCAGTCATCGCCAGCCCCGAATGGAGCGAGTTCCCCAGCGGGTAGTTCGCCGCATCGTAGGTGGACTGCCACTCGTAGTTGCCGATACTGTTGTTTCCCAGCTTACCCCACGAGGCGCGCAGCTTGAGGTTGTCCAGCGGAACGTTTTCCATGAACCGTTCCTGCGAAATCCGCCATCCGGCCGAGAACGAGGGGAACCAGCCCCAGCGACTCTGCGGTGCGAACCGCGATGAGCCGTCCCAGCGCAAATTCATCTCCAGCAGATAACGGGAATCGTAGGCATAGGTCACACGCCCGAATACGGACCTCGACGAATATTCGGAATTGCCGCCATAGATTGCCTTCATCTCAGTGGCGGTCGACAGGTCTGTGATTGTTTCGTCGATCAGTCCTGTTTTCTGGGCATCCACGGTATAGGTCGAAGCCTTCATCTCCTCGTATCCGACCAGCGCACCGATTTCATGCACGTCGTTCAGCGTCTTGTTCCAGGTCAGCGTCTGTTCGAACCGCCACCGTTTGTTGCCCAGGGTGTAAAACATGGATGAGAGCTCTTCGGAGGGTTTCGGTGCAATGGCCATCTGCCCCTGGCTGAAACTGTATTTTCCGACGCTCTTCGTATGGTACAGGTCCTCGCGCCAGTAGCGGGTCCAGTCGAAATTGGCGTGGTAGACGAAATCCTTCAGGAAGCGTACGTCGGCAAACATTGAGGTATTGATCTGCGAATAGGTGTACGACCCTCCGGTGGATTCGATGTCCCACAGCGGGTTGTGCGACTGCGGGTCCTCCTCCTTCGGTTCGGGAGCCCCGTACATGCCGTCGTAGTAGGGGTAAATGCTCGGGACCATCTTCTTGAATCCCAGTCCGGTCAGCGTTCCCGATGTCGAGTTGCGCTCTACGTCGTTCTGGTAGCCGTAAGTCCTGTTACCCACGGTCAGCCAGTCGGCGATGTTCACCGATATGTTCGACCGGATGTAGTATTTTTTCAGTCCCGAACCGGTGATCAGTCCCGGGTTGTCGAGGTATGTGCCTGAGAAGTTGAAATTTGTCCTTTCGGTGGCCCCCACGACCGAGACGGTGTGCTCCATCATCATCTTGTTCTTGAAAATTGCCTTGTACCAGTCCGTATTGGGGTAGGCGACCCGGTTCGGATAGCCCTTGGACGAGATGCCGTTCGGGTCCTTTTCCGCATTGCGCCACAAGGCGATGGTCTCGGCCGAGAAGATGTCGCCCTGTCCGACGTTGTTGCTCGATTCGTTCATCAATTCCATGTAGTCGGCCGAATTGCTGACCAGCTCGATGAGATTGGAGGGTTGGTTGAATGAAAAGACACCGGAGTAGTTGACATTGATTTTTCCCTTGGTTCCCGTTTTGGTGGTGATCAGGATGACACCGTTGGCGCCCCGGTTGCCGTAGATGGCGCAGGAAGCTGCGTCTTTCAACACGGAAACCGTAGCAATATCGTTGGGGTTAATATCAGTGAACGTCTGCTCCATGCCGTCGATCAGGATCAGCGGCGACGACGCGTTGAGGGTTCCCGTGCCGCGGATTCTGAAACTCGCCACGTCACCGTTGGGCTGACCCGAACTTTGCATGACCTGCAGTCCGGCGCTCATTCCGGCGAGGGCTGTCGAAAGATTGGTCAGCGGCCGTGAGGCGATCTCCTTCGAGACGTTGATCGTCGAGACGGCTCCCGTGAGGTTGGCCTTTTTCTGGACGCCGTATCCGACCACCACTACCTCTTCCACGATCTTGGTGTCCTGAAGCATCTTCACGGCGATGTACGATCGACCGTTTACGGGGATATCCGTGGAAACGTACCCCAGAGCCGTGATGTGCAGCACGGCATCCTTCGGGACATCCAGCCGGAAGTTCCCTTCGCTGCCCGTGCTGACACCCCGGGTCGTACCCTTGATCACGACGGCCGCCCCGATGACGGGGTCGCCCGTTTCGTCGGTCACCCTGCCTTCGACGGACCTGTTTTTGGTCGCGTCGGCGGTTTCGGCCTTTTTCTTGGGGGAGATGTGGATGATTTTGGCCCGGACCTCGTAGGTTACGGGCTGTAAAGCCAGCACGATGTCCAGCACCTCGCCGATGCTTTTGTCGGTGACATGGATCGACACCGGTTTACGGATGTCGAGGTCCTGGGGCTGGTAGATAAACGAATAGCCGTAGCGGCTGCGCAGTTGTTCCAGGACGGATTCGACCGTCGCTTTTTCCATCGAAAGCGAGATCCGGGGCTCTTCGTATTGGGCGGATGCGCGCCCGAACAGCAGCAGGACCGCGGCGAGCGAGGCCACGAGCCATCTGAACGGAATCCCCGGCTTAACTTTCAAATGAGGATTTTTTTTCATACATTTGTAGTGATTTAGGTTATTATGAGACAGATTGATAGCTTATTTCAGGCCGGGGAGTGTGCGAACTTTCCGGCTTTCTGTTTTATATCGGATTATGTCATAGGCAGTTCCTCCCGTTTATTTGATTGTTATGACACCTGTTTCCTCGTCTTTGACAATCTGCATGCTGCCATTGTAGTTGATGGCGCTGAGCATTTGTCCGAGCGATTCCCCGTTGACGAATGCGAGCGTGTAGCGGGCCTCCTGCAGTTTTTTGCCGAGGACAACGATCTTCACGTCGAATACCCGTTCGAATTGCGCTGCGATCTCCGACAGGCTCTGGTTGTTGAAATAGAATCCGCCGTTGCGCCACGAGCAGTAGGCGTCCGTCGAAATGTGCGTTCGTTCGATATCTCCGGAGGTCCTGTCGTAACGGACGACATCTCCGGGACGCAGGGCTACGCTGCCTTCCTTTTGCGCCCGGTCCGTATACAGAAGGACCGAACCCTCCAGCAGGCTTACCGTCACGGCATTCGCGTCTTCGTAGGAATTGAAGTTGAATCTGGTGCCCAGGACCTTTATGCTGACGTCGTTGGCCTTGAGGATGAAGGGGCGTTTGCGATCCTTCTCCACGTCGAAGAAGGCTTCGCCGGAGATGAAGACCTGGCGGCTCCGGCGTCCGAACTTCATGGGATAGATGATTTTAGAACCCGAATTGAGCCAGACCATCGTGTTGTCCGGCAAACGGACGGAGTCCTGCCGGCCGGTGGTAACTGCGAATTCGAGGTAGTCAGGGTCCGGGGCAGAAGAGCGGTTCCATAGGAAGATGCTGCAGATAAGCAGGGGGATAGTCAGTATGGCTGCGATGTTACGGATGCGTCCGAAAAAGACCCGGAACGCCGGTTTTCCGGATGGATGCGGGAATCCTCCGACCGACCGTTCGAAATTGCGGAATGCACTCCGGCTTTCGGCAGGCTGCATGTGTTCCGGAATCCTGTTCCAGTGCTCTTTCAGGGCTGCAGTCAATAGGGGATGGTCGCGGTTGACGGCGATCCATTGGCGTATGGCTTCGCGCTCCTTCCGGGGAAGTTCCTCGTTCAGGTACGCTTTTATTTTTTCCGGTGCGGGTGTCTCCATGATCGGGTGCGTTTATAAAGTAGACGCACATTCCCGACCTCATACCCAATCGGAAAATAAAAAAAGTATGAACAGGGACACGATGTCTTTCAGCGCGAATCGAATATCACTAAGCGCCAGCGATATATGCCTATCGACGGTGCGCTTGGACAGTTGCAGCCGATCGGCGACCTCTTGATTGGTCAGTTTTTCTTCCCGGCTCAACCTGAAGACGAGTTTGCGTTGTGGGGGCATCTCCTCGACACACTTCTCGACGATACGCTCCATCTGTTCCATGTCATAGGTAAGCGACAGTCTGTCGGAATGTTCCATGCCGTCGAGCAGGGTGTATTGCTCGTATCGGGATCTGCTGCTCCGGCGCCGGAGGGAGTCGAAGGCTTCGTTGCGGGCGATGGTGAACAAATAATTGTCCAGCGAATTTACCCGGGGAAGCTCCGCACGGTTGATCCATATCTTCATAAAGACATTTTGGGCGATGTCGCCGACGGCGTCGGGGTCGTAGAGAATCGATTTCACGAACCGGCACACCTTTGCATAGTAACGGTCGAAGATATATTCATAGGCCGATGCGTCCCCGTCGGAAAGCCTTTTGAGAATATCTTTATCAGATGCGCTGGTCATGATTTGGTTAGTATGTGGCTAAATTAAGTATATTTTACCAAAAAAGCGAATCCCATTAAGCGATTATTCGCAAACCCCTCGTTTTGATAGTTTACAATTAGCCTGATACGATAATTACGAATCTCACTCAATAAAACAATTTTTACGTATTGTATTATTTGCATAATCTTCGTTTCGCCACCATTGAATTTGTCTCTGCTGTTCTTCATAGGCCTGTGTATCGGCTAAGTCCAATACTGTATCCACAATGCCGAAACAGGATTCGCGGCATGGCTTTGTTGCTCGTGTTTTTGTTTTTGATACTGTTCTACGGTTCTCGCCGTGCTTCGAATTCCAGTACCTTCTTTGGTGTAAAGAACGATTTTCTCGTCTAAATCAGGAGAATAAGCATTGTAAATGTATCCTTCTTGTTGTTTCTTGCGACAGCGTTTACATTGATACCTTTGAGTGCCGTTGGCTTGATACCCGTCTTTTTTACACTCGTGTCCGCAAAATTTGCAAATCATTACCCCCTAATCTGTAACATGAAGCCCGGTAAGTCCGGACAAAAATCATTTAGCTCAGTTTTCGAGGAGGGGCAGAAATAATAAGGGCGACCCTAAAGTCATTCATGGGCGGAAGATTCTTTCTTCCGACTTTTTTGTGTTCACTCTGTCTTTGCGAAAGACGGCGTTAATGCTGATATTCATTTGTTTGCATTGTTGCGCAAACAAGTTTAACCAACCGATTTAGTGTTAAACAAAGTGTTAAACATTTCCCCGAAAACACCCTCTTTCCCGCCCGAAAAAGCCCGACAACAGGGCAGACGCACAAAAACAAAAAGACCGATAATCATTGATTATCAGTCTTTTGCTTTGTACCCCCTCAGGGGCTCGAACCCTGGACCCCAACATTAAGAGTGTCGTGCTCTACCAACTGAGCTAAAGAGGCATCAATCTTTGTGATTGCGGTTGCAAAGGTAGCTATAATTTTTATATCTCCAAAAAAATGCTGCAAATTTTTTGAAAAAATTATCTTTTTTCGGCCTTGGAAGTTATTCCAGCGCCAGTTTGTCGCTATTCCACTCGCCGTCGGCATCCGGATATATGAAGGGCCGGGAGTCGCCGAAACGCTTCATATTCAAATAACTTTCATAGAGGTTAATGCCGTTCGCCGACTGTGTAGCCAGCGAGAAGGCGACTACCGACGGATGGCGTTTGGTCGTATGGTAGCTGTTCTCCGCGCGTTCGAGGTAAGCCGGCTTCCAGATGGGATCGTTGGACGGGTTGCCGCCCTTGCGGCGCGACTCCCCGCTGCGGCGGGTGTCGACAGGCGCTTGCGCGATTACGTAGAGCCCCTGTATGTCGCAGAAATTCAGCAACGATTCGGGCACGGGACCCGGCAGTAACTTGAGCGCGTTGAAGCCCTGTTCGCGCAATGCTGCAATTTCATTCTCGGTGATCGAGGGCGGAACTTCGCGTGCGCGCAGCGTTACGGGACGCGCATTCAGGAACATTTGGCTCTCCTGCATCTCCACCGAACGGAACCCGAGCCGGAGTTCCAGGTATTCGGCGTAGCGGCCTTCATGCTGGGTTCTGAGCCGCAGCGTGTACTGGGTCGGCAGTTCGGCATTCCATAACAGGTTCGATGGGATGCGGGCCAGGAACCGCAGCGTGTCCTCGCGGCGCATGTCGAGGGTAACGTCTTTATGGCCGGCTGCGGCGTTTTCGCCCGTGGGGGTAAGCAACTGGTAATGAATGCGGGAACTGCGCGCATTGAGGGCGTCGCTTTTCACGACGACCGCAATCTCGGCCGTGGCGTTGCCGTCTTCGGCGATCTTGGTCTTGGTCAGTACGTCTCGTATGCGCAGGGTCGGCTGGCTCATCAGCCAAGCTCCGCCGATGGCGGGCGAAGGAGCTTCTTTCCAGCTTTCGAGCGGCGCTACGGCCGACGGTTGTGTGAGAATGACTTCGAGCGTATTGCGGCCCTCTTTAGCCTGTTTGGTGATGTTGAACTCCGACGGATCGTTCCCGTCGGCATTGTAAGCTACCGGGCGTCCGTTTATACGCACCTCGTAGTCGCCCGATGCCCAGCCCAGGTGGAACAGTACCTGTCGGTTGGCCCATGCGAACGGTACGGTGAACTGCGTCGAGAAAACGTTGTCCTTCAGGTTCCACTCCGTCAGCCGCGTGAAGTAGCGGGTGTCGCCTCCGTCGGCTGCCGTGGCCGCTTCGGCCGAAGGATAGACGAGGATTTCGCCGCGAGGCAGTTCGCGCCCGTAGGACGGGGTGTACTCCTGTGCGCAAAGCCCGCAAAGGGAAAAAAGCGCTATGGTCGAAAGGATAGTCCGCATAAGTTCGTATATTTGTCCTCCGTAAAGATACAGAAATTTTTCGATACTACGATGTCCGGGCTTCCCAAACTCAATTTTCCTGCCATCCGGCTGCGTGCTCGCCGCCGTGGCGACAGCGTGGAAGTCTGGGATTCGCTGCGGGGAATTTACCTCGTGCTGACTCCCGAGGAGTGGGTCCGGCAGCACTTGATCGCTTACCTGGCGGAGCATTGCGGCGTGCAGCCCAAACGTATTGTCCAGGAGTATGCCGTGGCGCTCAACGGCCAGCCCCAGCGGGCCGATGTCGTGGTGGTGGGCGACCGGGCCGAACCGGTGCTCTTGGCCGAGTGCAAGGCTCCGGGCATCCCGATCAACAGCCAGACACTTGCGCAGGCTGTGCGTTACAACTCGGTGCTCGGGGCGCGTTACATCATCCTGACCAACGGCCTGAGGCACTATTGCTGCGAATACCGCAACGGGGAATATGCCCAGTTGACCGGTTTTCCCGACTTCTCCGGCGAATAGCTCCCGGATGCGGCCCGGGCAGTCCTTTACAGGTTTTTGAAGTTCTTGTCGATATATCCCTGAAAGGTTTCTTTGTAATTCTCTCCGATCGGCACGTACTCCATGTCGTTCAGGAAGATGCGCCCTTTGACGTAGGCCCTGATCATGCGCAGGTTGACGATGTACGAACGGTGTACGCGCATGAACAACTCCGACGGGAGCGCCGTTTCCATGTTCTTGAGCCGAAACAGCGTCGTGATGGTCGTTCCGTCGGCGAGGTGCATGCGTACGTATTCGCCTTCGCTTTCGAGATAGACGATGTCGCTGATTTTCACCAGCGAGACCTTGTAATCGGCTTTTACCGAGATATATTCCTTGTCCTTGGGCAGCGCTTCGGATTCTCCTTCCTGCGGCGGACGCTGGTTGTGGCGGAGTTCGTAGAGCGAGTTGGCCTTGGCTGCCGAACGATTGAAGTCGGCGAAGCTGAACGGCTTGAGCAGGTAGTCCACCGCATCGAGCTTGAACCCTTCGACGGCGTATTCCGAGTAGGCCGTGGTGAAAATGACCATCGGCCGGTCGATCAGTGTGCGGACGAAATCCACGCCGTTCAGGTCGGGCATGTTGATGTCTACGAAAATCAGGTCCACCTTCTCTGTTGCAAGCATCTGCTGCGCTTCCAGGGCGTTGTTGTATTTCGCGACGAGTTCCAGGTAGGGAATCTTCGAGATGTAGTTTGCAAGTTGACGCAGAGCCAGCGGCTCATCATCGATAGCGATACATTTAAGCATGGAGCGTCGGGATTACGAGTTTTACGGTATAGGTTTTTTCTTCCTCACGGATTTCGAGCGAATAGTTTTTCTCGCCGTAGATCAGTTCGAGGCGTTTGCGGACGTTTTCCAGCCCGATACCTGCGGGGTGTTTGACGCTCTGTGCAGCGTGGCGGCTGTTGGTGAGCGTGCTGGTTACCCGCCCGTCGGCGTATTCGATCGTGAGGCGGATGAACGACGGATGGTTGTAGCTGACGCCGTGTTTGAAGGCGTTTTCGACGAAGACGATCAGCAGCAGCGGCGGGATCGACAACTGCTCGGGCAGGTCGTGGGGATACTCCACGCGGATGTCCATGTCCTCGGTGTAGCGGATGCGCATCAGTTCGATGTAGTTTTTCACAAACTGTATGTCGCGGTTCAACGAGATGATTTCGCGGCCCGATTCGTAGAGTACGTAGCGCATCATCTTCGAAAGCTCGATCACGGCGCTTTTGGCCGACTCGGAGTCGATGTCGATCAGTGCGTGGATGTTGTTGAGCGTGTTCATGAAGAAGTGCGGGTTGATCTGGTATTTCAGGTAATCCATTTCGGCCTGCAGGTTCTGCCGCTTGAGCGTCTCCATCTGCTGCTCGTCGCGCATCGACTGGTATATCAGTTTGATTCCCGTATTGGCTCCGGTCATGAAGAACCCCAGCACCACGCTCCAGTACATCTCCAGGTTGGAGAACGACGCCTTGCGGTAAGCGTCGAGGGCTTCAGGGTCGGCCTGCGTGAGCAGATGGTCCGAAAGGTGGTCTTCGTAGATCTGCACCAGCCAGAATACGCTGATGATCAGCGCCAGGTTGCTCAGCAGGTATTTCCCGTATTTACGCCTGAGCATGTAGCGCGGGGCGATGATCGCATTGTGGATGATGAAAATGATCAGGTAGGGGGCTATTTGCCGCCAGGCGATCAGCACGTTCTCCAGGTTGACATGCATCTCGGACATCATCTGCGAGTTGAGGACGGGGACCAGGATGATGGCCGCCCAGACCATCAGGTAGAGCAGGTTTTCGCCTATGGCTTGTTTTTTCTGGATTTTCATGCCCCAAATATAGTGAAAGTTGCGGGCAAAGCCAAACTTGTTTGGGCTTTGCCGTGACGCCTCCTATGTTCTGTAAATATAGTGAAAGTTGCGGGCAAAGCCAAACTTGTTCGGGCTTTGCCGTGACGCATTCTATCGAACGCAACACCCCGGCTCTCCAAGAGCCGGGGTGTGAAGAAAGCAGGTAACCGTACTAATTAGTGACGCCTCATTGTGTTAGAATGGATTCAGTGACTATGAAGAATTTTGGGATAGAGAATCCAATTGGTTACCTGCCTGTGCCTTATTTGTTTAAGAGCGATGGTTCGTATAAATAACGCTTGATGCTTCGTTTCGGGGTCTTTTCGAATTCGGTGGGGTAGATCGTGATGTCCGAGACCCGTTCGTAGGAGGCCAACTGCGCATTCAGTTCCTGCAGGTTGTTCTGCATGATCTGCGGCAGTTCGGCTTTGTCGAGGCCTTCGGCCTCGGCCTGTTCGTAGTCGGGAACCACCAGCGCCTTGATCTTGCCGTTCCCGGCATCGAGCACCAGCGATTCGAGTACCATGTACATGTTGTTGAGTTTGTCCTCGATCTCTTCCGGGTAGATATTCTGTCCGTTGCCCGAAAGGATCATGGTCTTCGACCGTCCGCGGATGTAGAGCGTACCGTCGGGGTCCATCGTGGCCATGTCGCCCGTGTGGAGCCACCCGTCCTCGTCGAGAACCCTTTTGGTGTCTTTGTCGTTCTTGTAATAGCCCCGCATGACATGCTCGCCGCGGACGAAAATTTCGCCGGCCACCTGTTGCGGGTCGGACGAATCGATCTTCACTTCGAGCAGCCCCTTCAGGTAACGGCCGCACGAGCCGGCTTTGAACTCGTTGTCGGGCGTAAAGCTGATCAGCGGAGCGCATTCGGTCATGCCGTAGCCGATCGTGATCGGGAAGCGAATCTTCATCAGGAACGATTCGGTCTCCTGGTTCATCGGTGCGCCGCCGACGATGAAAATGCCGACGTTGCCGCCGAAGGCGTCCATCAGTTTTTTGCGGATCACCGAGTAGATGGCCGAGTTGAGCAGCGGAATCTTCATGGCGATCGACATCGGGCCCTTCTCCAGCATCGGGAGCACCTGCTTGCGGTAGACTTTTTCGAGAATCATCGGTACGCAGCAGATGATCGTGGGCTTCACGACAGCCATCGCTTCGAGCAGGATCTTCGCTGCCGGAATCTTACCCAGCAGGGTGATGTGCCCTCCGACGGCCAGCGGCGCCAGGAAGTCGAAAGCGCAGCCGTAGGCATGCGCCAGCGGCAGGAACGACAGCGTGCGTCCGCCTTTCTGGAAATAGTGCTGCCCGGTCTGGGTGTTGACCATCGTCATTGCGAACACCACGTTGCCCGTGAGGTTGTTTACCGTGAGCATCACGCCCTTCGAATAGCCGGTCGTCCCCGAAGTGTAGTTCAGCAGGATGACTTTGTCGTTGGGGATTTCGGGGTACTTGATGTCGTTTATGCTGAAGCCGCGCGGATATTTTGCGCGGTAGTTCTTGACGATGTCGCGCTGAAACTTGGTGAGCGACTTGCCGTCGCGCTCGTATATCACGTGGAAATCCGTCAGCGAGAATACCGCCTCGATCTGCTTGATCTGGTCCTCCTCGATCACGTCCCAGAAGTTGTCGCCCAGAAACAGCAGGCGGCTCTCCGAATGGTTGACGATGTGGATGATGTCCGTCGGGGTGAAATCCTGGAGGATCGGTACGATCACTGCGCCGTACGTGATGGTTCCTATATAGGTAATGCACCAGCGGGGATTGTTGCGACCGATCAGCGCGATCTTGTCGCCTTGCTTGATACCGGCTTTCTTGTAGAGCAGGTGGAGTTTTGCAATCTCCTTGGCCATTTCATAATACGAAAACGTCTCGTCCTTGAAATAGTCGGTCAACGCCGACATTTCACGGTTTTCGCGAAAACTTTTTTCGTATATTTTCAGCAGGTTTTCCTGTAACATAAGACTTGCTTTAGGTCCTTATTGCGGCGCAAAGATAACGCAAAAATTTAGTTTGCCGTATGTCGGCCGCGAAATTTATCCTTTTTTGCGGATTATTTCTACCAAAAGGGTGGTGGAATACTACTTGGGACGGTTCTCGTTTTCTGTTTTTTTCGGCTTTTCGTCGTCTATCTTTATGCGCCGCGGCTTCCAGATGAAGGTTTTGGATTCGGTCCCCGTTCGCAGGCGTTCGATATTCTTGCGATGGGTGTAAATCAGCAGGATGGCGATCACGAACGAGAAGACGACGAAGGGAACCGACCCGTTGACTTTCGGGGAGATAAGCGTAAAGACCGGGAAACAGCAGCCGGCGATTATCGAGGCAAGCGATACGTAGTGTGAAACCATCAGCATCACCAGCCATACGCCGAAGCACAGCAACGCCACGGGTGGATAGATACCCGTCACTGCACCGACGAGCGTTGCGACGCCCTTGCCGCCGCGGAATCCGGCGAAGATCGGGAAGATATGTCCCAGCACGGCGGCGAATACGGCGCCGATCTTGAGGTTTATGAGGTCGTTCATGCCGATCAGGTCGTCGTACTGCATCAGTTCGATGATCGTTACCGCCACGAAACCCTTCAGGAAATCGAGCGCGAAGACCGGCAGGGCGGCCCGGCGGCCCAGCACGCGGAGCATGTTGGTCGTGCCGGCGTTTTTCGAGCCGTGTTCGCGGATGTCGATGCCGTAATATTTCTTGCCGATCCACACGGCGCTCGGAATCGAGCCCAGCAGATAGGCGATGATAATCATGGTGGTAGCCGTATAAATCGTCAGAATCATCACTTTTGCACGTTAACTTGTTAATGCAAATATAATCAAAAAATCCGGATGTGAAAACCGCTCCCGAAAAAACAGCCCGCGTGTCCTGCATTTCCGGAGAATTTAGTATCTTTGCGAGGAATTAACCCCGGCTCGGATAAGCGACGCCTCGGCACGGCCCTGAAATGCCGCTGTGCATGGCCTGCGTTATCCCTGCACCCTAATAGATTTTAACGTATGAACACAAAGGCTTTGCTCGAACCGATGGGCTCGTGGGCGTGGTGGCGCTCGTGGTTCCTGATTTTCCTCGGCTGCTCGATCATGGGCGCGGGATTCGTGCTTTTCGTCAATCCTTACAAGTTCGTGCCGGGCGGGGTTTATGGCATGGGTATCGTGCTGCACAACATCTTTCCTTCGATACAGGTCGGAACGTTCGGCTACATGTTCGACATCCCGCTGATGCTGACTGCCATGCTGGTCTTCGGCGGCGGATTCGGCACGCGCACGGTGCTGGCGGCGCTCTTTACGCCGGGTTTCATGAACATACTCACGCGGCTGGTTTACCCCGATGCCGAGGCGGTTCAGTCGCTGGACCCTTCGCTGTTGCTGGGCGGGCGGCTGGACCTCTCGAACGACCTGTTGCTGACGTGTGTCATCGGCGCCGTGGTGATCGGCGTCGGGCAGGGCATCGTCGTGCGGCAGCAGGCGACCACGGGAGGGACCGACATCGTGGGCATGCTGTTGCAGAAATTCGCCGGGATCAAATTTTCGACGGGCATCCTGCTGGCCGACGGTTTCGTCGTGATGTCGGGGCTCGCGGTGATAGGCTTCGGAATCGGCACGGGCGAAGCGGCCGCCAACGGCTGGATGCTGACGCTTTATTCGCTCATCACGATCTACATCTCCTCGCGGGTGATCGCTTACCTGCTCGACGGTGCGTCGTACGACAAATTGCTGTTCATCATCAGCGACCACCACGAGGAGCTCAAACGGTTCATCATCGATGACCTGGACCGCAGCGCCACTTATATCAAATCGAAGGGCATGTACACCGATTCGCTGCGCGACATGATTTTTTTGGTGGTAAGCCGCAAGGAGGTGCGCCTCGTGCAGCACAAGATCAAGGAGATCGACCCCAAGGCCTTCGTCGTGGTGACCGACGCCTACGAAACATTCGGGGAAGGGTTCAAGCAGTTCCCCGAGAAAAACGAGATACACGCGGAATAAATGGGTTTTAACAGCAATACATTAAGGCCGCTCCAAGGTGCGGGGCGCAAACTTTTTATCGAGACCTACGGCTGCCAGATGAACGTCAGCGACACCGAGACGGTCGTCTCCATCATGCAGCGGGAGGGTTACGTCTATACGGAGCAGATCGGCGAGGCCGATGTCATCCTGATCAACACCTGCTCGATCCGCGACAATGCCGAGCAGCGTATCTGGGGACGCCTGGCCGACATGAAGCGCTACCGGCGTGCAAATCCGGGCCTCGTCGTGGGTATCATCGGCTGCATGGCCGAGCGTCTGCGCGAAAAACTGGTCGAGGGACCCCACGGCGTCGATGTCGTGGCCGGGCCGGATGCCTACCGCGACCTGCCGCGCCTGGTGCGCGACGCCGAAGCGGGCGGCAAGGGGATCAACGTCCTGCTTTCGACCGAGGAGACCTATGCCGAAATCGCCCCTGTGCGCCTCGACCGCAACGGCGTGAGCGCTTTCGTGGCGATCATGCGCGGATGCAACAATTTCTGCTCCTACTGCGTGGTTCCTTATACCCGGGGCCGTGAGCGGAGCCGCGATGCTGCGACTATCGTTGCCGAAGCCCGGAATCTGTTCGAGAACGGTTACCGCGAGGTGACGCTGTTGGGTCAGAACGTCAATTCCTACCGTACGGGCGATGTCGATTTCCCGGAACTGATGCGCCGCGTGGCGTCGATTTCGCCGCTGTTGCGCGTGCGTTTCGCCACTTCGCATCCCAAGGACATGAGCGACCGCCTGCTGGAGGTCATGGCTTCGATGCCCAATATCTGCCGCTCGATCCACCTGCCGGCCCAGTCGGGCGCCACGTCGATGCTCGACCGTATGAACCGCAAGTATTCGCGCGAGTGGTATCTCGACCGCATCGCCGCCATCCGCCGCTACCTGCCCGACTGTACGATTACAACCGACCTGATCGCCGGATTTTCGGGCGAAACGGAGGAAGAGCACGAGCAGACCCTTTCGCTGATGCGCGAGGTCGGGTACGAATTTGCATACATGTTCAAGTACTCCGAGCGTCCCGGGACGTTTGCCGAGAAACACCTGGGGGACGATGTTCCCGAGGAAGTGAAGTCGCGCCGCCTGTCGGAGATCATCGCCCTGCAAAACGAACTGGGACATGCGAGCAACCTGCGCGACGTGGGCCGGGAGTTCGAGGTGCTGGTCGAGGGCGAATCGAAGCGCGACAAGAACCAGTTGTCGGGCCGCACTTCGCAGAACAAGGTCGTCGTGTTCGACCGCGGCGAACACCGCGTCGGCGACTACGTGAAGGTCCGCATTACGGGCTGTACGCCTGCAACGCTTTTCGGAGAAGAGATTTATTGATAATACTTAAAGTATAAAGTTATGCGTTTTGACGAACTCGACCTGGAGGATGAAATCCTCGACGGCCTTGAGGATATGAATTTCCACGAGATGACTCCCGTGCAGGAGCACACGATTCCGGTGATCCTGGAGGGCCGCGACATTATCGGCTGCGCCCAGACCGGCACGGGAAAGACGGCGGCCTATACGCTGCCGCTGCTCAATAAACTTTTACTCGACGGCAACCCCGACAATGTTGTCAAGTCGCTGATCATCGTGCCGACGCGCGAGCTGGCGCAGCAGATCGACCAGCAGTTCCAGGGTTTTTCCTATTATGCGCCCCTTTCGACGACCGTGGTTTACGGCGGCGGCGACGGCAAAGGATGGGATGTCCAGAAAAACGGCATGTTGCAGGGTTCCGACGTGGTGATCGCAACCCCGGGCCGCATGATCGCCCACCTGCAGAATAGCGGCGTCGACCTTTCGCACGTCGAGTACCTGATTCTCGACGAGGCCGACCGTATGCTCGACATGGGTTTCTCGGACGACATCATGAAGATCATTTCGTACATGCCCTCCGATCGGCAGACGATCATGTTCTCGGCGACGCTGCCCCCGAAAATCCGCGAACTGGCTAAAACCATCCTGCGCAATCCTGCGGAGGTCAACATCGCCATCTCGAAGCCGAACGAGGCCATCGACCAGTCGGCTTACATCTGCTATGAGAGCCAGAAACTGGGCATTATCCGCGAGCTGTTCGCCGAACCGACCGATTCGAAGACGATCATTTTCTCGTCGTCGAAACTCAAGGTCAAGGAGCTGGCCCATACGCTCAAGCGCATGCAGCTCGACGTGGCGGCCATGCACTCCGACCTGGAGCAGGCCCAGCGCGAGGAGGTGATGCTCAATTTCAAGAATAACAAGGTCAAGATTCTCGTCGCTACGGACATCGTCGCCCGGGGCATCGATATCGAGGACATCGGCCTGGTGCTCAACTACGACGTGCCGCACGATCCCGAAGACTATATCCACCGCATCGGCCGTACGGCCCGCGCGGCGGCTACGGGCAGCGCTGTGACCTTCGTCAACGAAGAGGAACAGGGCAAGTTTCACCAGATCGAAAAATTCATCGAACGGGATATCCGCAAGGCCGACCTGCCCGAAAGCGTGGGTGCAGGGCCGAAATATGCTCCCGACGAGAACCGTGCCCGCTTCGGACGTGGCCGCGGGGGCCGTCCCGGTTCGGGAGGCGGTTCCGGCCGGGGCCGCGGCGGACGGAACGACCGTTCGGGGCGCAATGACCGCGACCGCCGCAGCGAGCGTCCGGCTGGTGCACAACCTGCCGCCGCACAACCCGCTTCGCCGGACAGCGACCATGCTTCGGGCCGCGGCGAAGGCAACCGCGGTACGCGTGACCGCCGTCGCCACCGCGGGGGCCGTAACCGGGGCCGCGGCAATAAGCCGCAGGGCGGAGAGCCGCAGAACGGAGGAGGGGCTCCGCAGGCGTAGCCGGAATGTCAGAGGTCGTATTTCGCGGGGTAAAAGTAGTGCCGGGCGCCGGAATCGGGCGGGGTGTTTGTAAACTGGGCAGCGATGGATTTCGTAATTGATTTTATCCTGCATATCGACCAGTATATGATCGGTATCGTACAGGAATATCATATGTGGACGTATGCCATCCTGTTCCTGATCATTTTCTGTGAAACGGGACTGGTGGTCACGCCTTTCCTGCCGGGCGATTCGTTGTTGTTCGTCGCGGGGGCCATTGCGGCGCTGCCCGGCATACCGATCACCCTGCCGATGCTGATTCTCGTCGTTTTCGTCGCCGCCGTGTTGGGGGATTCGTGCAACTATATGATCGGCCATTTCTTCGGAACGCGGCTTTTCAGCAATCCCGATTCCCGGATATTCAGGCAGGGCTACCTCGACAAAACGCATGAGTTTTATAAGAAGTACGGCGGCAAAACCATTATTCTCGCCCGCTTCGTGCCCATCGTCCGCACGTTTGCGCCGTTCGTGGCCGGAATGGGAAAAATGCACTACACCTATTTCATGGCCTACAATGTTGCCGGCGGAGCGGTCTGGGTGCTGCTTTTCTGCTGTGCGGGTTATTTCTTCGGCGACCTGCCGTTCGTACAGCGCAATCTCGAACTGCTCATCGTGGCGATTGTTTTCGTCTCGGCCCTGCCGGCTGTTTTCGAGGTGATCCGGGCGCGTTGGACCTTTCGGAAAACGGCGAAACGATAATTCCGGCCCGATAAAAAATCCCCGAAACTGTGCAGTTTCGGGGATTTTTGTTTGCCGGCCCCGGCCCGAAGGGCTGGCCTCCCGGCAGGGTGGGTCTTTTTAATGCCGGCGCGGGTCCCACGAGGGATGCGCAGGGTCCTCGGCCTCGAGGGCTTCTTCGAGCGAAATCCCGAGGGCTTCGGCCACGCCCTTGCCGTAGGCCGGATCGGCGTAGTAGCAGTGGCGCACGTGGCGCTGCTTGATGAACAACTCGGCGTCGCCCATGGCGCGGCCCGTATTCTCGCAGGTCGCCTTCTGGTCTTCGGGCGACATTACGCGCCACAGCAGACCGGGCTGGGTGAAGTAGTCGCTGTCGAGTTCGCGCTCGTCGTAGTTGTACACGTCGCCGTTTACGGCCAGGGGCGGCTCCTTGAGGGCGGGATTGTCCTGCCATTCGCCGTAACTGTTGGGCTCGTAACCCTTGGCCGAACCGTAGTTGCCGTCGGTGCGCATCTGCCCGTCGCGGTGGAAGGCGTGGAACGGACAGCGGGGTTTGTTCACGGGAATTTCCGTGTGGTTTACGCCCAGCCGGTAACGCTGTGCGTCGCCGTAGGAGAACAGACGCCCCTGTAACATCTTGTCGGGCGAGAAGCCGATGCCCTCGACGATGTTCATCGGGTTGAATGCCGACTGTTCGACATCCGCATAGTAGTTCTCCGGATTGCGGTTGAGCTCCAGGACGCCGACCTCTTGCAGCGGGAAATCCTTGTGATACCACACCTTCGTCAGGTCGAACGGATTGAGCTTGTAGTTGCGGGCCTCCTCCTCGGTCATCAGTTGCACGTACATCGTCCAGCGCGGGAAATCGCCGCGCTCGATGGCGTCGTAGAGGTCGCGCTGGTGCGATTCGCGGTCCTTGCCCACGAGGGCTTCGGCCTCCGCGTCCGTCAGGTTTTTGATGCCCTGCTGGGTCGTGAGGTGGAACTTCACCCACGTGCGCCGGTTGTCCTTGTCGTAGAAGCTGTACGTGTGGCTTCCGAATCCGTGCATGTGGCGGTAAGAGGCCGGAATGCCGCGCGGCGACATGGTGATCGTCACCTGGTGGAGTGCTTCGGGCAGCAGTGTCCAGAAGTCCCAGTTGTTGTTGGCCGAGCGCAGGTTGGTGCGCGGATCGCGTTTCACGGCATGGTTCAGGTCGGGGAATTTCAGCGGGTCGCGCAGGAAGAACACGGGGGTGTTGTTGCCCACGAGGTCCCAGTTGCCCGCGTCGGTGTAGAACTTCATCGCGAAGCCGCGGATGTCACGCTCGGCGTCTGCCGCGCCGCGCTCTCCGGCCACGGTCGAGAACCGCACGAAGCACTCGGTCTTCTTGCCTACTTGGGCGAAGATCGACGCACGGGTGTATCGGGTGATGTCCTGTGTGACCGTGAAGGTCCCGAATGCGCCGGAGCCTTTGGCGTGCATGCGGCGTTCGGGAATGACCTCGCGGTCGAAATGGGCGAGTTTTTCGAGGAACCACGGATCCTGCAGCGTCACGGGGCCGCGGACGCCTGCTGTCTGAATGTTCTGGTTGTCGGCGATCGGCCGGCCGTTTTCGGCTGTCAGTTTCTTTTTGTCCATAATTTTTTTTATTTGGTTAGAGCAGAATTTCTTCTTGTAAATGTATAATATAATTTACTGATAAACAAATTAATAATATTGATGGCAGCATAACAAAAACTGATAATAGCCAAAATCATGCCCGGGCAGATCGAAATCCGGAACCCGGTTTTTTCGGCTTTTGTGCAGGGTTTTCGCTTTCAGGTGTTATCTTTGGAATATGAATATAGCATTCAGCACTCCTTTGAAGGGCAATCTCGTTTTGTGCCGGGACCTTCGCGATGCGGAACCGATCCACCGCTCCGACCTTTACAAATTCCTCTGGGTGCGGCAGGGCAGCCTGTCGTTGGAGGTCGACCATGTCCCGATGCGGCTCGCTGCGGGGGAGATCATATCGCTGACGCCCCTCCACCGCCTGGGCAACGTTCGTTCCGACGGCGAATGCCTTTCGCTGCTTTTCGACAGCAATTTCTACTGCATCTTCGGCCACGACGGTGAAGTTTCGTGCAACGGCCTGCTGTTCAACGGCTCTTCCGAACCGCTGCGGCTGGTGCTTTCCGCCGAACGGCAGGAGGCCCTCGGGCGCATCGTCGACGAATTGTGCGCCGAGTACGAAGTGGACGACGGACTGCGCGAAGAGATGCTTCGCATGCAGTTGAAACGTTTTATTATCGTATGTACGCGCGCCGCGCGCGAGCATCTCGGGGTCGCCGGTCCGCAGGAGCAGTTGTTCGACATCGTGCGTCGTTTCTATGTGCTTGTCGACGAACATTTCCGCACCCGCCGCCGCGTACAGGATTACGCCGAACTCCTGCACCGCTCGCCCAAGACCCTTTCCAACCTCTTCGCCGCCTGCGGCCGCCCGTCGCCGCTGAGTGTCATCCACGACCGTGTGAATGCCGAGGCGCGGCGTCTGCTGCTTTATACCGACAAAAGCGCCAAGGAGGTCGCCTACCTGCTCGGTTACGAGGATACGGCGGCGTTCAGCCGTTTTTTCGCCAAAATGAACGGCGAAAGCATCACCGATTTCCGTCGTCGGGCGCAACGGGAATAATCGCCAATATTTCCGGCGGTCCTGCTATCGTACCGCGGGCCTGAAATGCCGAACTTTGCACCATCGAAACACTAAAAACCCAATAACGATGATGCAAAAACTCTCCGGCCTGTTTTACGGCTTTCTGAAAATCGCTGCTGCTTCGCAGCGGCTCGGACTCGGTATGATCCGGGTTGCTGTCCTGGTGATTTTCGTCTGGATCGGCGGACTCAAATTCTGGAACTACGAAGCCGAAGGCATCGTGCCCTTTGTGGCCAACAGCCCCTTCATGAGTTTCTTCTACGACAGTAAAGCTCCCGAGTACAAGCAGTACAAGCTGCCCGAAGGCAGTTTCGATCCCGCCAAACACGAATGGCACGAGCGGAACAATACCTACGGATTCTCGCACGGGCTGGGCATCCTGATCATGTCGATCGGCATCTTGACCTTTTTGGGCTTCTTCTCGGCGCGCGTGGGACTGGTCGGCGAACTGCTGGCTGTCGTGATGACGCTCGGAACCCTCTCGTTCCTGGCGACGACCCCCGAAGTCTGGGTTCCCGACCTGGGCAGCGGCGAGTTCGGGTTTCCGCTCCTTTCGGGCGCGGGCAGGCTCGTAATCAAGGATACGGCCATCCTGGCAGGCGTCGTGGTCCTGCTCTCCGATACGGCCCGGCGGCTGCTCGAACGACGCAAGACGGCATAGAAAAAGCCCCTCAATCCGAGGGGCTTTTTCTATGGGCTATATTTGACTATCGGTTGAAACCTTACTTCTGCCGGAAATAGATTTGCATCGGAACGCCCGAAAAATCCCAGTGGTCGCGCATGTTGTTTTCGAGGAAGCGGCGGTAAGGCTCCTTGATGTATTGCGGCAGGTTGACGAAGAACGCAAACTGCGGCGTCGGCGTCGGTAACTGGGTCACATACTTGATCTTGATATATTTGCCCTTGGTTGCGGGGGGCGGGTAATTCTCGATCAGCGGCAGCATGTAGTCGTTGAGTTCCGAGGTCGAAATGCGGCGCTTGCGCGACTGGTAGACACGTATGGCGGTTTGCAGTACGTCGAAGATGCGCTGTTTGTTCATCACCGAGGTGAAGATGATCGGAATGTCGTTGAACGGTGCGAGCTTTCTTTTGAGGAACTCGGTCCACTCCTTCATCGTATTGGTCTCCTTTTCGATCAGGTCCCATTTGTTGACCACGATCACGCATCCTTTGCGGTTGCGGACGATCAGGTTGTGGATGTTCAGGTCCTGCGATTCGAGGCCTTGCTGCGCGTCAATCATCAGGATGCATACGTCCGAATTTTCGATGGCGCGGATTGAGCGCATCACCGAGTAGAATTCGAGGTCTTCCATCGTTTTGCCCTTCTTGCGCATGCCGGCGGTGTCCACGAGGTAGAAATCCATGCCGAATTTGTTGTAGCGCGTGTGGATCGAGTCGCGGGTGGGCCCGGCGATCGAGGTCACGATGTTGCGCTCTTCGCCC
>ENA-UEPG01000358-UEPG01000358.1-human-gut-metagenome-genome-assembly--contig:-NODE-358-length-48278-cov-19.036431_pt1 | contig 48278 bp, 34 predicted proteins | sample MGYA00242893_ERZ507902 | MGnify/ENA primary metagenome ERZ507902 (study PRJEB26167, sample SAMN06115491) | human gut metagenome | host: Homo sapiens | place: China:Gansu | collected 2015-04-23...
TTTCTGCATGCCCCCATCACTTTTTTGTGGAGCCTGCTTTTCCTATATAATCCCCCCCCCCCCGTAACAGTTTGTCAAGTGGTTTTTGGCATCTTTTTCCGCCGGATGCAGAAAAACAGGAGCGACCAAGAGAAAATCGTAAGTTCCGTCAAGCCCGGCAAAAAGGGCCGCTGCACAGCATCCCGTACAGCGGCCCTTTTTGTTCTCCGTTATTTTCATTCATTCTCAACATGTCTTGTTTTCATCTTCTGTCTGCTCATGTTCCCCTTTTTCCGCATGCATCAGGCCTGCCGTCACAAAGCCCACATTGATCCCCAGAATAAAACCCACGATGCCTGCCGCCAATACCATTACGCGCGTCCTCCTTCTTTTACCACATTTTACCATATATCATTTGTCGGATGCAATTGCAGCCTGTCGTGAAAGGCAAGATCACTGCCCAGCGTGCAAGCTTTTTTTGCGCCGGAGCGTTGCAAGACTCTGCCGCATCTGCTATACTTTTGACAGTACTTATACAAAAGAGGTGCTCTTTATGTCTGTTATGGATGCTCTTGTCAGCCGCCGCACCTACCGCCGCTTTGCACAGAAAGCTGTTCCGCAGGATGTGGTGGATGATATCGTCGAGGCCGTCCGCCTGTCCTCCTGCGGAGCCAACCGTCAGGCTGTGCGTCTGGTGGTGGTGAACAAGCCCGAGGAGGTGGCAAAGGTGCAGCCGCTGGTCAAGTGGGCTGCCTATCTGCCGCCGGAGCAGGGCACACCCAAGGCGGACGAGCTGCCCACCCTGTATGTGGCCGTGGTGCAGGATACCTCCATCCCGGGCGACCTTGCCACCGATACCGGCATCGCCCTTGCCAACATGACCCTTGCCGCATGGGACAAAGGCGTGGGCAGCTGCATCATGGGCGCGATCAACAAGCCTGCCCTCACCGAACTGCTGGGCATTGAAGAACCGCAGAAGCTGGCATTCATGGTGGCGTTCGGCTACCCCACCCACAAGGCACACATTGTGCCGCTGACGGCTGAGACCGGCGTAAAGTATTATCTGGACGAGAACCGGGATTACTGCGTGCCAAAGCGGAGCAAAGAAGAGATCGCAAAATATCTATAATTTGTATATATACATTTCTTTGACACATTTTCTGTATAATTGTTTTCAATTCGGTTTCAATTGATGAGATTTTTTGCACAAGTATTGACTTTTCAATTTGTACAATCTATACTAAATTCGTTCGCCAGATGTTCGATGAATCGCATCGTTCCGGCGTACCGCAAAAACATACAGTACATTTGAGGAGTGTTTGAATATGAAAAAAATCTCTCGTCGCAGCTTTCTGGCAGCTGCCGGTCTGTCCGTTGCCGCTCTGGCTCTGACTGCCTGCGGTGGTTCTTCCGCAAGCACCGCTTCCTCCGTGGCAAGCTCTGCTGCTTCTTCTGAAGCTGCTTCCACCAGCGCTGCCGCTGGCGAGCTGACCACCGTTGAGGCCGGCAAGCTGACCATGGCCACCAACGCAGCCTTCCCTCCGTACGAGATGACCACCGATGCGGGCGAGTTTGAGGGCATCGACATCGAGACTGCTCAGGCCATCGCTGACAAGCTGGGTCTGGAGCTGCAGATCGATGATATGGACTTTGACGCCGCTCTGCTGAGCGTGCAGCAGGGTAAGGCCGACATCGTTATGGCCGGCGTTACCGTCACCGACGAGCGCAAGGCTGTGATGGACTTCTCCGACAGCTACGCTACCGGCATCCAGTCCATCATCGTGCCCGAAGGCTCCGACATTGCTTCCCCTGACGATCTGGCCGGTAAGAAGATCGGCACCCAGCGCGGTACCACCGGCTACATCTACTGCTCCGATGACTTCGGCGACGACAGTGTTGTGGCTTACGACGACGGTCTGACCGCTGTGCAGGCTCTGAACAATGGTCAGGTGGATGCAGTTGTCATCGACAACGCTCCCGCCAAGGAGTTCGTTGCTGCCAATCCCGGTCTGGTCATTCTGGATACCAGCTACGCCGAGGAAGATTACGCCATTGGTATGGCAAAGGGTTCTTCTCTGGAAGATGCCGTCAACGCCGCTCTGGAAGAGCTGAAGGCTGACGGCACCCTGCAGTCCATCGTGGACAAGTACATCACCGCTGAATAATCAGCTGGCTGATAAAGGAACCACGGGGAGGCAGCCCCCAACTGGGGCACCTCCCCTTTTTTGGAAAAATAAGGTTACAAAATTCTAACAAAACAGGAAAGTGAGGATGCGAATGGCTGCTCAATACGAACTGCTCAAAGAGCTGCTCAACAGCGGCACCAAGCTCAGCTTCGGGCAGGAGTTCTTCTTCAAATTTTATCAGGCCTTCATCCTGAAAGACCGCTGGACGCAGTACATCAACGGCGTGGGCACCACCCTGCTGGTCACTGCCATTGCGCTGGCACTGGGCATCGTGCTGGGCAGCGTGGTAGCTCTGGTGCGTGTAGCACACGACCAGCAACGCCCCGGCCACAAGAACCCGGTGTTGGGCTTCTTCAACATCATCTGCGAAATTTACACCACCATCATCCGCGGCACGCCCATGATGGTGCAGCTGCTCATCATGAGCATGGTCATCTTTGCCAACAGCCGCAACTTTACCATGGTGGGTGCGCTGGCACTGGGCATCAACTCCGGTGCCTATGTTTCGGAGATCATCCGCGGCGGCCTGATGGCCGTTGACCCCGGCCAGATGGAGGCCGGACGTAGCCTTGGCCTGAACTACATGACCACCATGGTGGTCATCATCATCCCGCAGGCCATCCGTGCGGTGCTGCCCGCACTGGGCAACGAGTTCATCGTCCTGCTGAAGGATACCTCCCTGATCACGGTCATCGGCGGCAAGGAGCTGCTGTATGCCGCGCAGGGCATCATGAACCGCACCTACGAGGCCATGTTCCCGCTGCTGGGCGTTGCGCTGATCTACCTTGTGCTGGTCATGCTGTTCACCCGTCTGCTGGCAAAGTTTGAGAGGAGGCTGGCTCAAAGTGACCGATAAAATTCTGGAAGTCCGCGGCCTGACAAAGACCTACGGCGGCGAAAAAAAGCCGGGCGCAAAGCAGCCCACCCCCACGCTGGACGTGCTGAAGGGCATTGATATCGACATCTACCGCGGCGACGTGGTCTGCCTGATCGGTCCTTCCGGCTGCGGCAAATCTACCTTTCTGCGCTGCCTGAACCGGTTGGAGATTCCATCCTCCGGCAGCATCAAATTTGAGGGCACCGAGGTGGATGAAGCCCACATCGACGCTGTGCGCCAGAAGATGGGCATGGTGTTCCAGCACTTCAACCTGTTCCCGCACCTGACTGTGAAGAAAAATCTGGAGCTGGCCCCCACCCTGCTGAAGCTGAAGGATAAGGAAGCCATCTCCGCCAAGGCAGACGAACTTCTGGCCCGTGTGGGTCTGGCCGACAAGGCCGACGCCTACCCCAAGAGCCTTTCCGGCGGCCAGCAGCAGCGTATTGCCATTGCCCGTGCCCTTGCCATGGACCCGGACGTGATCCTGTTCGACGAGCCCACCAGCGCCCTCGACCCCGAAATGGTGGGCGAGGTTCTGGAACTGATGAAGGAGCTGGCCCACACCGGCATCACCATGCTGGTGGTCACCCACGAAATGGGCTTCGCCCGCGAGGTGTCCAACCGCGTCATCTTCATCGACGACGGCAAGATCCAGGAGGACGAGCCGCCGCAGGAGCTGTTCACGAATCCGAAGCATCCCAGACTGAAAGCATTCCTTTCTAAGATGCTGTAAGGCTTTTTCCACAGAGTAAAAGGGGCTGTTGCATGTGCAGCAGCCCCTTTTACTCTGTATTATTCTTTGATGCGGAACACAAACAGCTTGCTGAAAATGTAATTCAGAGCCATGACGATGAACTGTACCGCAAACTTAGAGATCCGGTCATTCCAGTGCAGAATATTTACCAGCAATGTCATGCAGGCCATTTCGATAAGGAGAGTGGAAATCCTCGCACTGAAAAATTTCAGCATTTCGCGCAATTTATCAGCACTTTTGCTTTCAAAAACGAACTTCCTGTTTGTGATGTAAGCAAAAGAGACTGCGCAGATCCATGAGAGCGTATTGGCAGTCATCAGTTGAAATGGGTCTTGCGGATCCAGAAAGGCTGTAGTGAAAAAATAGTAACTTGCCAGACTCACTACCGTAGTCAGACCACCTACGATCACATAGTTGATCAATTCCTTATAACGAAAATAAAGTTGCTTTATTGTTTGTATCATACGCAGCGCCCGGAATTGATTTCCTTTTCCACAATATAGATCGGACGGTTTTTCAGCTCTGCAAATGCAACGGAAAAATATTCACCCATAATTCCGACCAGCAAAAAGAGAACAGCAAATAAAACATTGAATGCTGCAAGAATCACCTTATACTCGCGGAAGCCGCACAGTGCACTTATAGCAAAAAGCACAGCAGCAAGAAAACTTACAGCACCGGCATAGAGGCCGAGTTTCAGTGGAAAATCAGAAAAACCGACTATGGTGCTGATTGCAAAATTCATCAGTTTTTTTAGCGTATAGTGGCTGGCACCGCCAGCTCTTTCCGCAGCAGTGTATTCCAGCGTTGTTTTCCGGAAACCAACGCTTTGTACATATCCACGTAGAAAACGAGTTTTTTCACGGTAATTTGTACGTAGAACATCTGCCACACGGCTACTGATGGCAAAGAAATCCGATGCATTTTCCTCCAGCTTTACTTGATCAGACAAGGCGTTGATTACCCGGTAGAATGCTCTGGATGTAAAGTTTTTGATGGCACCTGCCGATTTGTTGGAGGTTCGGACCATGCTGATAACCTCATAGCCTTCCTCAAATTTCGCCATGATGGGGGCGATGCATTCCAGAGGGTGCTGCAGGTCGGCATCCATGCAAATGATCACGTCCCCCGCAGCATGATCGATGCCTGCAATCATGGCAGCCTCGTGGCCAAAATTTCGCGAAAAACTGATTACACGGACATTCTTGTTCTGCTGCGCAATCACTTCCAGAATATTCATACTGGCATCGGTACTGCCATCATTTACAAAAATCAGCTCATATCCCCCTCCCCCGTATTCCAAATTCTGTTCGATGGAGCAGAAAGCTTTATAAAACTTTTCCAGAACGGCTTCTTCGTTATAAACTGAAATAATTAACGATAATTTTTTCATTTAACTTCCCTGCTTTTTCGTAGTTCTTACGGCTCATCTGCAAATTTGACAACAATTTTTCCGTTGATGCACCGGATCGAACCCTGATCCGGATAGCAGGGCATAGATGCTACCTCGGCATTACCGTCAAACTCTGCGGCATCTCCTAATTCCGGTGCAAAGCCACACCAAAACTCCATGGCTTCCTTCCATGCGTAATCATTGAAAATAGGTTCTCCTTTATATGTAGCCAGATCCAAATCATCGAAATATTCGCTGATTCCAACAAGATTTTTATCGTGCTTGTCATACTCCCCGATATAAACAACCTGCGCATCTTCAGTATAACCTTCGATACTTTCAATTCGCGTGATCAAAGTTGTGTAATAACTGATCATTTGTGTCTGCATCACGTCTGCTTTTAGGTAGAGGATATTGCTGTAACGAATATTTAGAGTCACAAGTACTCCTAATAGGGCAACAGCGGCTTTACATAGGGCACCTTCTACTTTTGTTCTATCTTCGGGATATTTATCAATAAACCATACAACCAAAGCAAAGGCAAACGCCTGTCCAAAAGTCATTACGGCATGAACATCCCAAGGCTCTACCATCAGGTATACAAAGCATGCTGCAATAGGATATGCGATTAGAATCAATAGGGTTTGACATCCTTTTGGGGTCTTAAGAATATACATTTTCCGGAGCACAAATATGGCAATGATCGCAGTAACAATGATCAACAAAGTATAGACATATCTTGCGCTGAAGTCTTCCACAGCAGTGCTTGGATAAAAGAATGAGCCGTAACCGCACAGTATCCGATAAATATAATTGCTCAGATTTGTTCTTCCAAAATGATTGATACCTTTGTAATCCGTCAAAACAACGCCAAACTGATTCAGAAAATATTGATTGACTAGAAAATATTCTGTAACAAACCCAATGCACACAGTTGCATTACACAGGGCCATTTTCCAAAACGTTTTCCAGTTCATATCAGACTGCCGGATATCTTCCATCATATAAAGCAGCAATGTACAGATGCAGACCGGGATATTTGCCTGGTACACACCAACAGAGCAAGCCATCAAAACCGTGCAGAGTAATAGAGCGACAACATTCTTTTTCTGGTGAAAAATCCATGCTCCAACAACTCCCAGTAGGGATGCAGCATAATAGTATGGTGCAGTAAACATGTAACTGAATGTTCCCGTCACTGACGGAAATGTCACCATACTTCCGCACAGCAGAATAACAAGAGGCTTTGACTGGATCCTCAAACTATCTGCCAGCAGATATACGATTGCTGCAATGCACAAAATCGTAATCGTACCATTTACCACTGGCAGGCTGTAGTTTTTACTACCCAGCAAATTTGCACTCAGACTTCCAAGAATGCCCAGCATCCACCGTCCAGATTCGTAAGTAGCGCCCACTTCATTGAAATACCGTACATCATCATGGAATGAGTATTTGTTGAACAGAACCATACCATGCGCCAACAATCCCCAAAAAGTAGCACTGCACAGTACTGTTTTTAGCAGGCTCTCATTTACCTTTAGCTTTTCCGCAGTTTTTTCCATGTCTTTCTCCCAAACAAGGCATCATTCCCGAATTTAGCCAAAACTATATAGTTGTATTATACAATGTCAGCCTATCTCCTGCAACTATTTCTGCAGAAAAACGTGCTCTGTGGTTTCTATTTTCCACAGAGCACAGTTCTCATCATTCTGTTTTGTTGCAACTTTTACAGCGCATTATTCGTACCATCTGTTTCCTGCTCACTGGTATACAGTACCATCAGATGGTTTGCGCTCTCTTCCAGCTGGGTCTTGGCCTGACGCAGGGCGGCTTCCTCGTTTTCATTCATCTTTTCGGGCTTATCCTTGCGCAGGCAGCGGCGGAGGTTGGCGAGATCCGTTTTGATGCGGTTCTTCTCGTCCTTGTCCAGCTCCTTTTTGCATTTGGAAAGAGCCTCATCCACCTTGTAGGCCAGCACCTCGGCCTGATTGTGCAGGTCCAGCCGCTCCTTGCGGCGGCTGTCCTCGGCCTCGTAGGCGGCAGCGTCTGCCATGGCACGCTGGATCTCATTTTCCGAAAGGTTGGTGCTGCCGGTGATGGTGATGTTCTGCTCCCGGCCGGTGCCAAGGTCTTTGGCAGACACCTTCACCACGCCGTTCACGTCGATATCGAAGGTAACTTCAATCTGCGGTTTGGAGGAGAAGCTTGCCCGAATGCCGGTGAGCTTGAATTTGCCCAGACTCTTGTTGTCGCGGGCAAAGTGGCGCTCGCCCTGCAGCACGTTGATCTCCACGCTGGTCTGCATGGGCCGTGCGGTGGTGAAGATCTGGCTCTTGCGGGTGGGGATCATGCTGTTGCGGGTGATCAGCGGGGTGGCCACGCCGCCCAGCGTCTCAATGGAGAGGGTCAGCGGGGTCACATCCATCAGCACAAGGCCCTGCGCCGCTGCGCCGGTGGCACCGGCCAGCTTGCCTCCGCCCTGCAGCAGACCGCCCTGCACAGCCGCACCCATGGCAACACACTCGTCCGGGTTCAGGCTGTGGCTGGGTTCGCAGCCCAGCAGTTCCTTCACCTGACGCTCCACCGCAGGCATCCGGGTGCTGCCGCCCACCAGCAGCACCTTGCCCAGCTGGCTGGCAGAAACGCCTGCATCCCGCAGCGCATTCTGCACGGGAGCCACTGTGCGGGCCAGCAGGTCGCCGGTCATCATCTCAAACTGCGGGCGGGAAAGCGAGATATCCAAGTGGTGAGGGCCGTCCTTGCCCACTGCGATAAAGGGCAGGTTCAGCTGTGCCGACGGCGCGGCAGAAAGCTCCTTCTTTGCCTTTTCGGCTTCCTCTTTCAGCCGGCCCATAGCTGCCGGGTCGCGGGAGAGGTCGATGCGATCCGACTTTTTGAACTCGGCCACGGCATATTCCACGATGCGCTGATCGAAGTCGTCACCGCCCAGATGGGTGTCGCCGCCGGTGGCAAGCACCGTAAAGGTCCCGTCCTCGATCTCGATGATGGACACATCAAAGGTGCCGCCGCCGAGGTCGTAGACGAGGATCTTCTGCGATGCTTCGTTATCCAAACCATAGGCCACAGCGGCAGCAGTAGGCTCGTTGATGATGCGCAGCACGTTCAGGCCTGCAATGCGGCCTGCATCCTGCGTAGCCTTGCGCTGGCTGTCGTCGAAGTAGGCGGGCACCGTGATGACTGCTTCGGTCACCGGCTCGCCCAGATAGCTCTCGGCATCGCGGCGGATCTTGGCCAAGATCATGGCACTGATCTCCTGCGGGGTCAGGTCTTTGCCGTCGATGTGCACCCGGTAGTCACTGCCCATATGGCGCTTGATACTGGAGATGGTGCGCCCGGAATTTGTGGCGATCTGGCGCTTGGCCGCACCGCCCACCAGACGTTCACCATCCTTCGTGAAGGCCACAACGCTGGGGGTGGTGCGCTCACCCTCCGCATTGGTGATGACCACGGGCTTGCCGCCCTCCACCACTGCCACGCAGGAATTGGTCGTGCCGAGATCGATGCCGATTACTTTGCTCATACTTTCTGTTTCCTCTCCGGTGCTGTGCATCTTGGGCGCAGCTCTTCAAATCATTTCCGAGTATATCTTACCGTCCCGATATGACGATTTTTTAGTCCAATTGTAAAGATTCCATGTCGTAAGCTGTGGCTCGGGCAGGCAGTTCACTGGTCAGTTCCCGAATGAGCTGGTCGGCTTCGGCCAGCCACTGCTCTGCGTCCGGCTCGTGCTCACGGGCCTTGATGGAAAAGCCCTGCCTTGCTTCTGCGGCCAGTGCCAGCGCCTTTTTGCGGCTGGTGTAGCGCGTTTCGGTCTGGGCCACACGCAGGCACACCTGCGGAGTGTACTCGATATCCGGCATATGGGCTGCGTTGGCGCGGGCACGGCGGTAATACAAAAGTGCCCGGCCATTGTCGCCCCGGGCAGCGCAGTCATCGCCCAGTGCAATGTTGGATAAGATCTCGCCGCTGTCCGCTGCTTCCTTCCACATGCGGCGGGCCTTGGCACGGTTCGTGCGGGTGCCGCGGCCCTTATAAATACAGTCTGCCAGCAGGGCAAGTCCCATGGCGCTGCCAAGCTCGGCTGCTTTTTCAAAGCATTCCACAGCCTGCGCCCAGTTGCCCTTGCGGGCGGCTTCCTTTCCAGCATCTGCTTTCTCATCACCGGGGTCTTCCGGCGTATGGCCCGCGTGCAGCAAACCGTTGAGCAGAGCGCCGTCCAGCGTAGCCGAGTGGCTCCACGGGTCCAGCACCACGCCGTCGATCCCCTCAGTGGAAAGGGCCAGCTCCATGGCATCCTGCAGGGTGTAATCCGCCATTGGCCGGGCAGAAGTGCTGCGGTCGGCGCAGGCCGCAGCTGCAGAGGTGAACATAGGCAGCCATGTGCGGCCCTTCTCGTTGCGCAGGGTCCACAGCTGCAGGTCCTTAGCCTTTGCCGTGGGCACCGGATGCTCCGTCCACGGTGCAGGCGTGTTGTGCACCGTCAGTGCCGTGCGCAGCGGCACCAGAACATGGGTCTCCATTTCCAGTGCATAGTTCAAAGCGCCCATCAGCGTCCAGAAGCTTTCTTCGTTCTGGCCTTTATATAAATTTTCCACTGCCTGCTCAAAGGCCGGGCAGCCGGTGCCCGCCGGGCTGTAGACCGGAGCGTTCTGCCAATGCTTGCGGGTGCCCACCGGGCGCAGCCGGATGCCGCCGTCTTGTCTTTTTGCCATCTGCTCACCATTCTTCCAGTTTCTAGTCAATTTTTAGTATAGCAGGAAATGGCTTTGGGTACAACGCCTATCTGTATGTATCCATTTTTCCCTGCTCAAAAAAAGCGGGGTGCCAGATCAGCTTCTTCTGGCACCCCGTTAAAAATACATTTTTCCTGAAACGCCTTATTCCGCGTCCAGATCTTCTTCGGTCTCAGCAGCAATATAGATCGGTCTGTGCTTTGTTTCAAGATATGTTTTGGCAAGGTACTCGCCCGCAATGCCCGTACACAGCAGCTGCACACCACTGCACAAAAGGATAATGCAGACAAGGCTCGGCCAGCCGGAAGTAGGGTCGCCGAACATCAGTGCACGCACCACCACGATCATGATGCCTACAAACGCCAATACGCAAAAGGCAAGGCCAAGGCCCGCCGCCATCAGCAGTGGAGCTGTGGAAAAGCCCACAATGCCTTCGATCGAATATTTGAGCAGACCCCAGAAGTTCCACTTTGTTGTGCCCGCCACACGCTCTACGTTTTTGTAGTCGATCCACTTTGTTTTAAAGCCGACCCAGCTGAAAATGCCCTTGCTGAAGCGGTTATATTCCGCCATGCTCAGCACGGCATCAGTCATTTTGCGGCTCATCAGGCGGAAGTCTCTTGCTCCATCCACGATCTCTGTATCCGAGAGCTTATTGATGATCTGATAAAACTTTTTGGCAAACCAGCTGCGAACGGGCGGTTCACCCCCGCGTGTCGTGCGGCGGGTGGCCGCGCAGTCATATTCGCCGGAGAGCAGCAGCTCCAGCATTTCCGGCAGCAGTGACGGCGGGTCCTGCAGATCCGCATCCATCGTTGCTACATAATCACCCTTTGCCGCTTTTAATCCGGCATAAATGCCTGCTTCCTTGCCAAAGTTCCGGCTGAAGGAGATGTACCGCACACGGGCATCTTTCCGGTGCAATTCCCGCGCGATCTGCAGTGTGCGGTCTTTTGAGCCGTCATCCACAAAGATGAACTCAAAATCTGCTCCGTGGGATATTCCCATCTGCTGTGCGATCTTACTGGCCTCTTTATAAAAAATGGGAAGTGATTCTTCCTCATTGTAGCACGGAACGACCAAACTTATCAGCATTCCTGTTTCCCCTTTTGTGCAATATTTAAAATTATTGTAGCATACCCCCACCCTGGTTTCAACCGTTTTCGGCATTTTGCCCGGCGGTTTTCAGCACACTTTTGCAATAAAAACATTTTCTATGGCTTTTTAAGTTTTTGTACGCTATAATAAGTAGGATTTCATAAACCTTATAATGCAAGAAAGCAAGAAAGAAGGAGTATCGCCTTGAACAAGATGCTAGGCTATCTGAAGGACTACAAGCGCGAGAGCGTGCTTGCGCCCCTTTTCAAGATGCTGGAAGCCACGTTCGACCTGTTCGTGCCGCTGGTCATGGCGGATATCGTGAACATTGGCATTGCCGCCCACGACTTCCACTATATTCTTGTGCGGTGCGGCATTTTGCTGCTGCTGGCCATGATCGGCCTTGCCTGCAGCCTGACGGCACAGTATTTTTCCGCAAAGGCGGCCGTGGGCTATTCCACAGCTCTGCGCCACGCCCTGTTTGAGCACATCCAGACCCTGAGCTTTACCGAGATGGACACCCTCGGCACCAGCACCCTGATCACCCGTATGACCAGCGACGTGAATCAGGTGCAGAGCGGCCTGAACCTGTTTTTACGCCTGTTCCTGCGCAGCCCGTTCGTGGTGATCGGTGCCATGGTCATGGCCTTTACGGTGAATTCCCGTGCAGCGCTGATCTTTGTAGTGACCATCCCGCTGCTGAGCGTGGTGGTGTTCGGCATCATGGCTGCTACCCGGCCCCTGTACAAGACGGTACAGAATCGCCTTGACCGGGTGCTGGGCCTGACCCGCGAAAACCTGACCGGCGTGCGCGTGGTGCGCGCCTTTGATAAGGAAAAGAGCGAGGTAGAGCGCTTTGAGAATGCCAACGACCTGCTGACCAAGATGCAGCTCCATGTAGGCCATATCTCTGCCCTGATGAACCCGCTGACCTATGTGCTCATCAACATTGCCATTGTGGCGCTGCTATATGTGGGCAGCATTGAGATCAATGTGGGTGGCATGGCTTCCGGCGACGTGATTGCGCTGGTGAACTACATGAACCAGATCCTTGTGGAGCTGGTCAAGCTGGCAAACCTGATCGTGCAGGTGAGCAAGGCGCTGGCCTGCGCAGGCCGCGTGCAGGCTGTGCTGGACACCACGCCCGGCATGGCCTTCCCGGAAAAGCTTCTGGGCGAGGTGCCCGCCGAAAAATCCGGCGATGCTGTGCGCTTTGAGCATGTAAGCCTGACCTATGCGGGTGCCGGTGCACCCAGCCTTTCCGACATCAGCTTCACTGCAAAGCGCGGCCAGACCATTGGTGTCATCGGCGGTACCGGCAGCGGCAAATCCAGCCTTGTCAACCTGATCCCCCGCTTCTACGATGCCACCGACGGCACGGTGGAGATCATGGGCCGCGATGCCCGGAACTATCCCCGCGAAGAACTGCGCAGCAAGGCAGCCATGGTCATGCAGAAGGCCCAGCTCTTTGGCGGCACCATCCGCTCCAACCTGCTGTGGGGCAACAAGAATGCCACCGATGCGGACCTGTGGGCCGCACTGGAAACAGCACAGGCTGCGGAGTTCGTCAAAGCCAAGCCCCTTGGGCTGGACGAGCCTGTGGAGCAAGGCGGTCGCAACCTGTCCGGCGGACAGAAGCAGCGCCTGACCATCGCCCGCGCCCTTGTGGGCAAGCCGGAAATTCTGATCCTTGACGACAGCGCCAGCGCACTGGACTACGCCACCGATGCCGCCCTGCGCAAGGCACTGGCTGCTCTGCCCGGCAGCCTGACCGTGTTCATCGTGAGCCAGCGCGCCGCCAGCCTGCAGCACGCGGATCAAATTCTGGTGCTGGACGACGGCCATCTGGTGGGCATCGGCACCCACGACCAGCTGCGCCAGATCTGCCCCGTCTACGAGGAGATCTACGAGAGCCAGTTCAAGAAAGGGGATGCGCAGAAATGAGTGCAAAAGCAAAAACAAAGCTGACCCCGCAGCAGCGCAAGGCCACCTTGACCCGTGTTCTGAGCAAGATCAAACCTTATTCCCTGTTTGTGGTGTGCAGCCTTGTAGTGGCCGCTGTGAGCGTGGGCGCACAGCTGTATATTCCCATCCTCTGCGGCAGCGCCATTGATATGATGCTGGGCAAGGGTGCCGTAGATTTTGGCGGTGTGATGCGCATTATCATCGAGGTGCTGGTGGTTGCCGGTGTGGCCGCTCTTGCGCAGTGGCTGCTGAGCGTGTGCAACAACCGCATCGCCTTCCTTGTCAGCCGCGACCTGCGCAACGAAGCCCTGCGCAAAATTCAGACCCTGCCGCTGTCCTACCTCGACAGCCACCCCTCCGGCGATATCGTCAGCCGCATGGTGGCCGATGTGGATACCTTTGCGGACGGCCTGCTGATGGGCTTTACACAGCTGTTCAGCGGCGTTCTGACCATCCTCGGCACCCTGCTGTTCATGCTCAGCGAGAATGTGCCCATCACGCTGGTGGTGGTGTGCATCACCCCGCTGAGCCTCGTGGTGGCAAGCTTCCTTGCCAAGCGCAGCTATGGTTACTTCCAGAGCCAGAGCGCCGTGCGCGGCGAGCAGACCGCGCTGGTCAACGAGATGATTGAGGGCCAGAAGGTGGTGCAGACCTTCGGCCACGAGGCCGAGAGCCTTACCGCCTTTGACGAGGTGAATGGCCGTCTGCAGGACGTGAGCCTGAAGGCCATCTTCTTTTCCAGCCTGACCAACCCCGCCACCCGCTTTGTGAATAACATCGTGTACGCAGGCGTGGGCCTTGTGGGTGCCGTGTACGCGGTGCGGGGCGGCATCACCATCGGCCAGCTGAGCGTGTTTTTGAGCTACGCCAACCAGTACACCAAGCCCTTCAACGAAATTTCCGGTGTAGTCACCGAGCTGCAGAATGCCCTGGCCTGCGCCGCCCGCGTGTTTGAGCTGCTGGATGCCGACGATCAGGTGCCGGAAGTCGAGAACGCCTCCGTGCTGCAGCCGGACGGCCATGTGCAGCTGGAGGATATTTCCTTCCGCTACCTGCCCGACCGCCCGCTGATCGAGGGCCTTTCCCTCGACGTAAAGCCCGGCCAGCGCATTGCCATCGTCGGCCCTACCGGCTGCGGCAAGACCACCCTCATCAACCTGCTCATGCGCTTCTATGATGTGAACGGCGGTTCCATCAAGGTGTCCGGCACCGACATCCGGGATGTGACCCGCGCTTCCCTGCGCGGCAGCTACGGCATGGTGCTGCAGGACACCTGGCTGCGTGCCGGTACCGTGCGGGAAAACATTGCCTACGGCAAGCCGGATGCAAGCCTTGAAGAGATCGTGGCAGCAGCCAAAGCCGCCCATGCAGACAGCTTCATCCGCCGCCTGCCGGAGGGCTACGATACCGTCATCGCCGAGGACGGCGGCAACATCAGTCAGGGCCAGAAGCAGCTGCTGTGCATTGCCCGCGTGATGCTCTGCCTGCCGCCGATGCTGATCCTGGACGAAGCAACATCCTCCATTGATACCCGCACCGAGGTGCGTATCCAGAAAGCTTTTGCCCGCATGATGCAGGGCCGTACCAGCTTTATTGTGGCGCACCGCCTTTCCACCATCCGCGAGGCGGACGTGATCCTTGTGATGAAGGACGGCCACATTGTGGAGCAGGGCAGCCACGACGAGCTGCTTGCTGCAAACGGCTTCTACGCCAAGCTCTACAACAGCCAGTTCGAGGGCGTGGAGACCTGAGAGTTCCTGATAATAATAACAAAAAGGAGCGATGCGCTGCATCGCTCCTTTTTGTTATTATTTGCTTTCAACTTTCTGCACGATGGGTTCATCGGGCGGCGGCGTGAGGGTAGAGTGCTCCACAATGAACTGCTCCGCCCTCTCCCGGGCCAGACGCTGGCGCACCTTGCGTGCATCGTTGGCGGGGAAGGTGCGCTCGCCGTCCAGCTTGGCATCCCAGTGGGCAGCGGCTGCTTCCACCTCGGCGTCCGTGGGTGCAAGGCCCTCCTTTTCTGCCACCAGCAGAAGCCCCAGCCAGCTGCGCAGCTTGCGCTCTGCCTGCGCGTGGAGCCATGCACGGAACTCTTCCACCGTCTGGCCGCGCACTTTAAGGAACTGGTCAAAGTTGATGCCATTGGCCTGCAGGCTCAGGTTGAACTGGCGCTGCTCGGCAAAATAGTTACCGCCCACCAGCTGCTTTGGCAGTGGGCCTTTCACTGCATCGCCCAGCTGCCATACCAGCTCCTTGCGTGCCCGCTGCTCAGCCTGGGCACAGCGCTGTGCCCAGATCTCGCGGGCCACCTGCTGCCGCAGCGCCGCCTTGCCCGCTGCATCGGCTGCACGTTCTTCGTCGCCGTGGTGGCGGTTGATCTCCAGTTCAATGGTCAGCTGCCGGATGGGGTGCGGCTCAATGGGCTGCACAAAGCCGGTGTATGCTCCCACTTCCAGCGGCGGTAGCGCGTAGAACTGCGCCCCCGCCCGGAAGCCCTCGGCCCGGTTCACCGCCAGCAATTCAAAATCCGGGTCGGTCACCGGCACCACATGGTACTCCTGCACCAGCTGCTCATACAGCGCCGAAAAGCCGCCAAGAATGGTGCGATTCACCGCCTCAGTCAGCAGACCGTCCTCTTCCTGCGGCGCGTCCGGCTCCGCCTGCACCTGTGCAACGGCTGCCGCCAGCTCCTCGGCACCGGCTGTGAATACCAGACGGCAGTCGCCCGGCTCAGCCATGCCAAAATGTTCTAGTTTCATCCTCTTTTCCCCTTTCAGCGGGCAATGCCCACGGTCAGCACCAGCAGGGCCACACCTATCACGGCATACAGCACCTCGGCTCCCAGCGTGGCCCGGTCGCCTTCCACGTACATCTTCTCCGGGTCGTCGGGGTCATAGTATAAGGTGACGGTATCCCCCACCGCAAAGCTCTTGCCCCGCGCAGGCTTCGGGTAGTGCAGCCGATGGCTGCCGCCTGCGGTGGTAAAGGCCAGCACATAGGCACCGCCATCCCGGCTCCGCACGGTGCCCTCCACCGTGGCCGTGACCTTCTGCCCCTGCGTGCACAGCCTGCGCCGTGCCAGCACGCTGCGCAGAGCCATAAAGAACATGATGCCTGCTCCCAGCAGGAAAATAATGATATTGAACATTCTGCATTTCCCTCGTTTTCTCAGTCTGCGCGCAGGACACCCTCCCGGCGCGTCCTGTTTATTGTATCACACTTTGGCAAAAATTTCGCCCTGCAGCTGCCATTCAGAATGCATCAATTTTCAAGCAAAATTTTGTCGAGAAAAATTAAAAATAATGCTTGACAATTCTGCCATATCTGGTATAATAACTATTGTTCCGAGCGTCACGGCTCACGAACAAAACAAAATATGCGGATATGGCGGAATTGGCAGACGCGTTAGATTCAGGTTCTAATCGGGGCAACTCGGTGGAGGTTCAAGTCCTCTTATCCGCACCAAACCATGAAAATCCGAACCTTTTCTCGATAGGAGAAGGGTTCGGATTTTTTGTTTTCTTCGGAAATGAGAATTCCGGCTCGTTTCAGACCGCGGTGTGTCCAAAACCTTATCAGAAGAAAAACCGTGTAACGAAAGTCACAACTGTAAAGGTGCCGTAAGGAGGAAAGGACACAAACATGAAGTACGATGAAAGAGCCTGCAAGTTCAACATGGATACCGGCTGCGTGGAGCTGCTGCTCCGGGATGGGAGAATGATCTCCATTGACTGCACTGGGGTCGAGGATGCACTGGACGTGACCATGGCGCAGAGGTCAGAGTTAGACTACCTCATCTACAATGACCCGCTTGGCTATGCAGACTTGATTCTGAACGGCGAACCAGAGGAGTATCTGAAGAATGTGGCGGGAAGTCACGGATTAGAAGATTAAGCATAAAAGGGTATGCGGCTATAAACCGCATACCCTTTTACACTTTATCGCTTCCAGACCGCTGCGGCATTGGAACGTGACATCAGTTCTTCGACCGGGATTCCGGCTGGGCAGATGTCCTGGCACGCAAGAGATTTTCCGCAGCCTTCAAAATAAAGCTGACGATACGCATTTGCGAGTTCTGTCCGATGGGCAATATCCTGTTCTTCGTTCAGAATACGGTAAGCGTTGACGGGCAGAACAGCTCCAGCAAATTCACTGTTCGGGTTAAAGTTCGGGCAGACCTCCAAGCAGCAGCCACAGAGCAGACACTTAGCAGATCGATACCGCTGGCTGTGCGTATAGCTGGTCTGGAACGCATCTCCTTCCAGCCACAGCTTTGTCCGCTTCAGTGCTTCAAAGATCACGGAACGGTCTACGACCAGATCTTTCACCAGTGGGAATTTGCTCAAAGGCTCCAGAGTAACAACGCTTCCCTTACAGTCCCGCAGAAAAACGGAACAGGCAAGACGAGGCAGACCATTGATCCGCATGGCACAGGCACCGCACTTGCGTATCATGCAGCCGCATTCCCACGCAATGGGGGAAACGACCGTTCCGCTCTTTTCGCACAGAGGGCTGCGGTGATTCAGCTCGTTCAACACCGAAGCAATCGAGGTGTCCGCACTTCCCTCAAAGGAAAACTCCTGCCAGCAGGGTGAAGCCTGCGGGTTTTCCTGCCGTTTGATTCGGATGGTGTAGTTCATAAATCATGCCGCCTTTCGGGGATGGATTCAAAGCTGATGGCGATATGCTGCCCGTTCCAGTGTGCCACGGTGGTTTTGCAGTAAACGGCATCATTGCGTTGGGGATAATCTGCCCGCCAGTGCGCACCCCGGCTTTCTTTTCGGGCGAGGGCACTTTCCAGCATGGCACAGCCCAGAAGCGGAAGGGTGCCAGACAGTTTGCGGATTTCCTGAATGCCCGCTTCCAATGTCTGTGCATCCCGCACGACACCGAGTGCGTTCAGCAGAATACGATTCATCTGCATTTGAGCGTCCGGGGAAAGTTCGGGCAGAAGGGATTCTTCGGCACAGGGCATATTGGGGAAACTGACTGTTTCCCGGCAGGCAGTTTCCGCAGCAATCTGTCCTCCATAGATCGCACCCAGAAGAGAATTTCCACCCAGACGGTTTGCGCCATGGTACTGAGCGCAGCATTCACCGGCAGCGTACAGATTCCGCATCGAAGTGCGGTGCCGCTCGTCCACCTGAATGCCTCCCATAAAGTAGTGGATACCCGGCAAAATCGGAATGGGTTCTTTGCGAATATCTTTGTGCAGATAGGTCTGACAATCATCCACCAGTCCGGCAAGTTTATGCTCCATGACTTCTTTAGGAAGCTCTGTCATATCAAGGAACACCTCATAGTCACGGCTGACCGTCCAGACTTCCCGCGCGGTGATGTCACGCGGCATCAGGTTGCCGAGTTCCGGATATTTTTCTTCCATGAAATACCACGGCTTCCCGTTCCGTAATGCAAACAGCCGCCCGCCCTCACCACGGGCGGCCTCACTCAGAAGCATCCGTTTTTCGCCCAGTTCGACCGTGGTAGGGTGGTACTGGATCATTTCAAGATTTGCCATCGGAACGCCCAGACGGAACAGTTCTGCGGTGACTTCTCCGGTATTGGCAAGAGAGCCGGTCGTATCACCGAATAAGCCATGCAGCCCGCCTGTGGCAATCAGGACGGCATCGCATACAAACCGCAGCAGTTCGCCAGTATAGGTGTCCTGCACTGTGCAGCCACCGCAGATGTTCCCGGAAAGCAGCAGGGTGCGGAACTTATGGTGTGGAAAGCGTTCGACCGTTCCTGCGCTTTCTTCCCGGCGCACAGCATCAATCAGAGCGGTCATTAGCTGCTTTCCCGTATCGCTTTGTGCAAAGGCCGTCCGCTTTTTCTTCTGTCCGCCAAAATTCCGCAGGTCGAGTTCATCGTCATCTGTCACGTTGAATTGTACTCCCAGATGGTGCAGGCTGCGCACCAGTTCGGACGCAGCCTGCGTCATCCCCCAGACTGCATTCGGGTCAGCAAGTCCGCAGGCAGCGGTCAGGGTATCTGTATAATGCTGCTCCGGGCTATCCTCCTCTCCCTTGGTATTCAAGGCTGCATTGATTCCGCCCTCTGCCATAACAGACTGCGCCCGCTCGGAGGCAAGGGAGGACACCAGCTTTACAGTCCAGCCGTTTTTCACAGCAGTCAAAGCAGCGGAAAGCCCTGCCAGCCCTGCACCCACGATCACCAAAGTGTGTTTCATACATTGTTCCACCCGATATAATATAGAATGATCGAACCGGCAGCAAACAGCACCAGTATAGAAAGAATCAGATAGAGGTCGCCGCGCTGCTCCTTATCCCGGACGATGCCCAGCGATACCAGAAGGGGTCGGAGATTGAGCAGAAGATGCACAAATACCGAAGCAACCAGTAAAAGCTGCGTCAGCAGCCGGACCGTTGTGAACGGAAACAGAATGTATACGCCGTCCTGCACTCTGCCGAACACGCCAATATGGAAAAAGAGCATGAGCAAAATAGCAAGCCCACTGGTGCGCCTTGCCCAGAACAGAGCATTCTGCTTTCCGTAGAGTTTTCCGCCGGACCGGGAAGCCCGGAATGTCTGTGCGGTCAGCAAAAGCCCAAGGACGGTGTGCGCCGCCAGAATGCCAACGCCGATCCATGCCAGAAACTTTCCTGCCCCGGAACTGATGCCCAGCAACATAAAACTGCCCATCAGCCCATGAAGCAGACAGATGAAAAGTAGCAGAACGGAGAGAATGGTGTTCAGTTTTCGCATGAGGGGTCCTCCATTTCTTCTGCGGAGAGCAGAAGGATGTCTGCATCCGGCAATGCTGTTGCATCAAGCGTATTTTCCGAAACCAGCAGCAGTTGATACCGCCCATTGATTGCACGGGAACGCAGCATGGTTTCGCTGTACTGCTTCAACGTGACATCTGCTCCGGCAGCAGTCAGGCGTTCACAAAGAGCCGTTGCATAGCAAAGCAAGGGATAGTCTGTTTCGCAGACCGAAAGTGTCATGTGCGGCAGTCCGGCATCGGAAAGGACTTCTGTCTCACCGGAAACAAATGCTTTCAGATCATTCCGGAAATCCGCATCGGAAAACGGTTCCAGCGCAGGGTTGATGCAGAACAGATAGTTGCCCTCCAGCGGTGCGGCCATCTGTGCGGCACGTTTCGCTTTCGGGGTCGCACCGGTCAGCCCATCCAGAATAGAGGGCGGCGAGTGCATAAATACGCCAAACGCGGCAAGAAATCCCAATGTCAGAACCAGAGTGATGAATTTTCCTTTCACAGGCAGACCTCTTTTATTTATTGCATGGTTGTTCAAATGAAAAATCTTCTGCGCAAAATACGGCAGTTGAGTAAACGCTCAACTATATTGTATGCGAAATAAGGAGGCTGTCAAGGTCTGTTAGACGACAAATCGCAGGAAGCAGATGCTAACTTTTCCTCTTGACAACGGAGGAAAAGCAGATATAATATGATTGAACGGTTGTTCAACTACAAAACAAGGAGAACGTCTGATGTCAAATTCTTTATACACCTGTAATTGCGATGTGATCCATGAGGACATCGTGAACGATGTAAAAGGCAAAATGCAGCCGAAAGACGACTACATCCAGCTTGCATCGCTTTTCAAGCTGTTCGGAGATGGCACAAGAGTGCAGATCCTTCATGCTCTGGAACAGAGCGAGATGTGTGTATGCGACCTTGCGGTTCTGCTGGGCGTCACCAAATCGGCGATCTCTCACCAGCTGAAAGCACTCCGGCTTGCCGGACTGGTCAAATTCCGCAGAGAGGCCCAGATCGTGTATTATTCGCTGGCGGATGATCATGTAAAGGAGATCATCGACAAGGGATTTGAGCATTTAAGAGGATGATCGCGCAAGCGATTATCTTTTTGTCTTTTAAGTTGAGCGATTGAACAATTAAGAAAACGTAGTGGAGGTCAAAATGAAAAGAGTATTCATCCTGAAAGGTCTGGATTGCCCGAACTGCTCAGCAAAAATCGAGAAAGAAGTCGGTGAGCTGGGTGGCGTGGCTTCTTCGACCGTGAATCTGATGAACCAGACATTGACTGTTCAGGCAGGAACATCGGTGGCTACCTCCCTGCTGGACACCGTTACCACGATCGTCCACAGCCACGAGCCAGATGTTGAAGTGTCGGAAAAGACCGAACCTGCGGTGACGAAAGTCTATCTCCTGAAAGGTCTGGACTGCCCGAACTGCTCAGCAAAGATCGAGAAAGAAGTCGGTGAGCTGGATGGCGTGACTTCTTCGACCGTGAATCTGATGAACCAGACGCTGACTGTTCAGGCTGGAACATCGGTAGCTGCTTCCTTGCTGGATACCGTTACCATGATCGTACACAGCCATGAGCCGGATGTTGAAGTGTCGGAAAAGCAGCTGGAAGCGACTGCACCTGTCAAAAAGGATGAAAAAGCGGCGGTCTATAACGATGAGGATAAGAAGCGCACGATACGGCTTGCCGTGGGTGCTGTGGTCTATGCAATCGGTATGGCATTGACCGTATTCGCAAAGCTGCCGACTCTGGCGGAACTGGCGTTTCTGATTGTGGCGTATGTGATTCTTGGCTGGGATGTCGTATGGCAGGCAGTGAAAAATATCACCAGAGGACAGGTGTTTGACGAGCATTTCCTGATGAGTGTTTCCACGATCGGCGCATTTGCCATCGGGGAATACCCGGAAGCTGTTGCAGTTATGCTGTTCTATCAGGTCGGAGAGTTCTTCCAGTCGCTGGCGGTAAAGCGTTCCAGAAAGTCCATCTCTGACCTTATGGACATCCGTCCGGATTCGGCGACCGTTAAGCGGAATGGCGTATTGCAGGTCGTTTCTCCGGAAAGCGTTGCGGTGGGCGAGATCATCGTGGTAAAACCCGGTGAAAAAATCCCGCTGGATGGCATCGTTGTGGATGGCGAATCCATGCTGGACACCAAGGCACTGACCGGCGAATCTGTGCCGAGAAGCATCCGCAAAGGCGATGAAGCCCTGTCCGGCTGCATCAACCAGAGCGGTTTGCTGACGCTGAAAGTCACAAAGAGCTTCGGGGAATCCACGGTATCGAAGATCACTGACCTTGTGGAGAATGCTTCTGCAAGAAAAGCTCCCACCGAGAACTTCATCACGACCTTTGCACGATACTATACGCCGGTCGTTGTTGGAATGGCGGCTGTGTTGGCGATCATTCCGCCGCTCGTCCTTGGCGGCGGCTGGTCTGAGTGGTTGCGCAGAGGTTTTGTGTTCCTGATCGTTTCCTGCCCGTGTGCATTGGTCATTTCTATTCCCCTGACCTTCTTCGGCGGTATTGGTGCCGCATCCAAGCGCGGTGTGCTGGTAAAGGGCAGCAACTATCTGGAAGCACTGAACAAAGTGAGCGTGGTGGTCTTTGATAAGACCGGCACCTTAACAAAGGGTGTTTTTGAGGTCGCAAATATCATTCCGGCAGCCGGATACCAGAAAGAGCAGGTATTGGAGTATGCTGCACAGGCAGAGAGTTATTCCAACCACCCGATCGCAAAGTCGATTCTTGCGACTTATGGAAAGCCAATCGACCAGAAGCAGTTCTCTGGCTTTGAGGAAATCTCAGGACACGGCATCAGCGTTATGGTGCAGGGAAAGAAGGTACTGGCTGGCAACAGTAAGCTGATGGAATCTGAAAAGATTGCCTATGCCGCTTGCGATGCAGCCGGAACAAAGTTCTATGTAGCAGCGGATGGTAGCTATGTAGGCTGTATCCTGATCGCAGATGAAGTGAAGCCGGACAGCAAGTGCGCAATCGCAGAGCTGAAAAAGATCGGCGTGGAAAAAACTGTTATGCTTACCGGCGATGATGAGCGAATCGGCAAGTCGGTGGCAGACGAACTTGGTCTGGATGCGTATTATGCACAGCTCTTGCCCGACCAGAAGGTCGAAAAGCTGGAAATGCTGGATAAGCAGAAACGGCAGGGCAGCAAACTCGCCTTCGTGGGCGATGGCATCAACGATGCCCCTGTTCTTGCCCGTGCAGATGTCGGCATTGCCATGGGAGGTCTTGGCTCGGATGCCGCGATTGAAGCTGCGGATGTTGTTCTGATGACAGATGAACCATCGAAACTTGTAGAAGCCATTGATGTTGCAAAGGCTACGAAACGGATTGTGATGCAGAACATCGTGATTGCTCTTGGCATCAAGAGCGTGTTCCTTGTTCTGGGCGCACTCGGCATGGCCGGTATGTGGGAAGCCGTGTTCGGTGATGTGGGTGTCACGATCATCGCTGTTCTGAACGCAATGCGGATTCTGAAGAAATAAGCACAAACAAAAACAGGGTGCGCCCACCCGGACGCACCCTGCAAAAATCCACACACGATAAGTAAGGCAGGGAGTTCCCCAGCGGGAACTTCCTGTTTTTCTTTGGTTGCAATATGAGCCTGTTCCGCCTGCCACGCGGCAAACTCCCGCTGACCTTCCTCACTGTTCCAGCAGGCAAGGATGGCCGGGTAGAATGCCCGTGCCAGACGTTCGATGGCTTCATCGGGATAGGGGGAAGTGTTTGTGGACTTTTTCTTTTTGTTCAAACGCACGCTCCTTTGATCGTCCCACCGTGGCAAAGTCAGGCGAGAAAATCAAAGTTCCAATTTTTATCAGGCGCAAGGGCGCGGATGCTTTCCGCCCTGCTCTTGCGGCTGGTGGCTTATTGATGGCTTACAAGTGCCTGTCGTTATGCGGTCTTTTCGGCTTTTTCAAGGGTTTCAACGAGAATCTGTTCCATGCAGGCTTCCAGTTCATTCAGATAGAGGGCCGGTCGCTGCATGGCAAAACGGAGAACTTTCTGCTTTTCCGGGTCAGTGAAATAGCTGGGATTGTTTTTGAGCGTTTTCTTCCATGAGTTTTTCATCATTTCGGTCGCACGGCTCAAAGATTTGTAAACCTTCATAAACTCGTCCGGTACATGATAGCACCGAAATTCTTCTGTTTGTGGTGTGGGCATGGGAACGGGTTCCGCTTTTTCAGGTTCAAATTCTGCGCTGGCAGATTCCAACACTTCCAGTGCCTCTGGATGCAGGATTTGAGCAAGGACATCTGAACGATGCTCGACACTTGCCTGCACAAGCTTGGACATTTCTTCGTTGGTGAACTTCACTTCGCCGGAAAAGACTTTCTGCTTGATGCCGGGAGAGAGATCATCTGCGATGTCGATGCCTCGTGTATAGTGGCTGGCACGAAGAACGGAGGCACGGCTGACACCGTTTTCCTCTGCGATCCGGTCGCAGGTTTTCTTCCCGGAGTGGTGGTTATCACCGTGATCACCACCACTTTTCTTTGCTAAAGTGTACTGATTGCCCCGAAAGATTTTTGCAGCTTTCTTCTCGGCTTCGTACTGCTTCCCCAGCAGGTAACGCTTTTGTTCGGGGGAAAGATTGCGCCGCCCCAGCTGATTCTTGCAGATCCAAGCGAGAACTTCTTCCCGGCTTTCAAACGGGAGCGGCATGGTGGAGAAATAAATCTCAGGATGCTTCTGGAGGATTGCATAACGATTGTGTCCGTCAACAAGTGTGTTGTTCCACACGATCAAAGGAGAAATCAGCTTGCCTTCCTTGAGGATATTTTCTTCGAGCTGCTTAAATTCATCATCGGTCAGAGGGGGAATCTGAGACTGGAACTCCGGGTCGATTTTCAGGTTGATCATACGCACACTCCTTTATCTCTCCTGCTGCGCCGGTTCTTCCTCCCGGAAAAAGGACGCAACATTCTGCTTTGCGGTTTTCAGTTTGAGCAGTTCTTCCTTAGCTTCCTTGTACTGCTCGTAGAACTTTGCCTTTTCGGATGCCAACTGCGCATACTCGGCTTCCAGTTTTTTCGGGCTGGGCAGCTTGGTGATGTTGTTTGCCTTAAAATAGGCTACTGCCGCCCGGTATGCTGTCAGCTCTGCACGGTGCTGCTCCTCAAAGGCTGCGGGTCGGTTGGCAGTCTTTAACTGCTGTGCGATGTTCTTGGTGCTGGCATAGGCTGCGACATGATAGCGCAGCTCTTTGTTGAATTTCATGCGACCTTCGAGGTCTTTCACCACCGCCAGTGCGTCGTGATACTTGGTTTCCAGTTCAGCGATGCGCTGGTTCAAGACGTCCTCGTCGGTCAAGCCCTTTTCCTGCAGAAGCTTCACGGTCTGTGCCATGGCTTTGAGGTTGTGTTTCGTGATCCAACGCTTATAGCCGATGCCCTTGTCCTCGGTCATCCTCGACTGGATGTCGATCAGTTTCCCGATGGTATCCTGCTTGGACTGCACCTTGGTTTTGTGCTCTGCGTTTGCGGTCAGGGTGGCAAGCACTGCTTCCTTGTCGTAGTTGTCACCGAGATGTTTCGCCCGGATAAACTTCGTTCTGCCAGCAGGCAGATAGCTAAGCTGCCCACGGCTTTCCTTGACGGCAATGCCGTACTGCTGCATGAGCTTGTCAGAGAAATCTTCAAAGCTGGTGGCACGGTGCAGCACCGAAGAAATCTGTTTCCGCAGGGTATCTTTTACGGTTTCAAACTTCTTCTGCTTGGGCTGTTGTCCAGCTGCGGCAAGGGCTGCGTTTGCAAGGTCGAGCTTCTGCTGCCCACGCCGTCTTGCCCAATACTCGGCTTCGCTCACGCGCTCCTTCGAGCCGTTGAGCAGGTCGATCTGGTACAGTCCGGCACCCTCGCACAGCTCCATGACCTCGACACGGAGGTGTCGCATGGTCTGGGCGGTGCTGGAGTGCTTCATACCCTCACGCCAATCGCGGGGCTTCTGCATATAGGGCTTACGCTCCACTTCTCGTGTTCGGACGCTGCCGATCACGATGTGGACATGGATGTTTCCCGAATGGTTGTGTCCATCCGGGTGAGTGCAGACGATGGCAGGATGACCGGGGAAGTTTTCTTCGCAGAATTTCAGGCCAAGTGCCTGTGCCTTTTCCATGGTCAAGCTGTTGTCGGCTGCATCTCGTGGGTCGAAGCTGATGATATACTGATGGCTCTTAATATCACCATGCTGGGTGTTCTTACCATACTTGCGGTTTGCCAGCAGACAGGCTGTTGCAAACGAGAAATCGCCGCACTCAAGTGTATCGAGGACGTACGAATCCCGCAGCTTCGGCTTGCCCTGTTCATCCAAAAGTTGCTTCCCGGTGAACGCGTCGTGCTGGTAAACGAGGTACGCTTCGATGGCGGTGTAGTCCGAGTTCTTAGAGCTGATATGCTTGAGCGTTGCCATACAGTTCACCCAGAACTTTCTCGGCGTGCAGCCGAAATGCGGTCAGGTCTGCAAGTTCGTCAAGGATTTTCGCCCGGATCTGCTCGGTGTCTGCACCGCCGGAATTGAAGTGCCTTGCAAGCTGGTTGAGATTACTGCCCACCTTGCTGCACTGGGCAAGCAAGGTGGAAACAGCGGTCAGGGTTTCTTCTCCGCCGCCTGCAACGATGACCGTTTTCTCGATCTTGACGTTGTGGATGGCGCGGCGGATGAAAGTGGAGATGGAGAGATTCAGGAGTTTGCAAGTGAGTTCCAGTGACGCTTTTTCCTCCGCTGTCACACGGAACTTGATGACGTGCGTTTTGTTGTTCGGCGTGTCGTGGTGCTGGGAATTGCTAGGAATCGGTTGAACATTCGTTTTGGTCATTGTACCTCCTGTCTGTTCGATAACTCCTCGGTGAAGTTATGTAAAGCACGACACGCCGTTGCTGTTCGCACCGTCAGGTGCGAACCATGAGCAGGGTTTGGGGCAGGCACGCCCCAACAAGATCCCATCGGAAATGCAGACGCATTGCAGAAGTGAAGTCCCGGTGGAACACAACATTTTCAAGAATTGAAAATTTGTGGCCACGGGACGGTTCTTGCCCTCTACCGCTGCGCTCAAAACTCATTTTCAACAAATGTTTCCGAATTGTTAAGGCGCAAAAATAAGTAGAAGCTGTGCTGCTCATGTAAGGGGGTCGCCGTTTGCTCCGAACGAAGTTCCTGCCCCTGTTTGCGCAGCGGCGTTGTCCGGCTCGCTCACGGAAGGTGTGAGGTCATGGCACGGTATCACGTTCAGACGGCTTATGCAAGATTCAAGGTACAATATGAAGAAAGCTGAGCGCAGTGCGGACACTACGTTCTGCTTCTTTCAAGCGCAAGAATAACACTTTACAGTTGTACAGTCAACAACAAAAAACAAATTTTGGAAGATTGAACAACTACATAAGATTTTATTTGTGAAAAAGAAAAATACCGCCCATGCAGCGCAGCGATGGATTTTGTCGGGTGAATCGGCGGCAAAATGAATCGGGTGTGTTGCGGGGCGGTAAATTCTTCATGGACTTTTCCTCACGGAAGTGGTGGGTCTCACGGTGATAACCAACCACTTTCTGTGGCTGTGTTCAAAATGAACACGACCACATCTTGTGGATGGTTTCAAACCAATCCACAAAATCAGTGAGATTTGTGACAGAGAATATCATGTTTCGCAAGGTGCGTCAAGATGATTTTGAAAAATTTATGACGGTAAAACATAAGAAGTCTTACTATTTGGCTCAAATTGAAGTCTACTTGACTTTTTTATTGAAGAAATGTCCGTTTTATGCTGCTGCATCTGTAACAGCCTGACGATAAGCACTTGCAGCGTTGTTATTTTATTCAACTGGCTGGGGGATAGTCCTCTGCATCGGGCGAAGTATTCCTCAGTACGGTTTCCACCGCGCACAGAGCAATCTTGGCAAGATTCAGCGTGGTATGGGGATTCATGGCGGTATGCCTCCGTCTATTTTTCTGTGTATAGAATACCACATAAACAAAAAGAGAACGGACGGTCGTTTCTGTTTACGAATTGAGCGCCTGCCACAACGCATCTGAAGCATCAAACACTGCCACGCTGTACCCGGCAAAGCGGCTCTGGATATCAACAGTCTGGCTGCCATCGGCGGCAGTGTTGTAGCTGCCCAGTTCCAGCCCGGAAAGGGCGGGCTGGCTGCGCCACGGGATAAGCTTTGTCTGCCATTCCGCGCCCAGCTTTTCGCTCAGTGCCCCATAGGCCTGTTCGAAGCCCTCCGGGTCATCCAAGATCCAGATTTTGCTCTCGCCGTTGGCAAGGTCGGTGTTCATCTGGGTGGCACCGGCCATCTGACCGTTCATGTCGGTCAGGGCGGCATCGGCGCTCCATGTGTAGTTGTTCACCTGCACCACCACAGTCCCGTCGCCGTTGGCGTCCTCCGCATAGTCTGCCAGCGCAGTCTGCAGGCGCTGCACGGCCTCGTCCGGCAGGGCCTCCGCCGTGACTACCGCCACGGTGTAGTCCGGGTCTACGGTAGTCAGCAGGCCGTGCGCCACATACGCTACGCCCACAATGACCATTGCCGCCACCGCCACGATGCCCCAGTTGTAATACCACCAGTTGGCGCGGGAGCGCTTTTTCTGCTCCTGTGCGGTCAGGGGCTTATCCGGCGCTGCCGGGCGCGGGATGCTGCGCACCTCTACGCCGTATTCCTGCCGCAAAACCGGGAACAGGGTCTGCATCGCTGCCAGCCCCGGCAGCCAGAAGCCGAACAGCACCGCCCAGAACACGCTGACCGGGAACAGCAAGATCATGCCGCCGATGCCCGCCAGCATGAGAACGCCTGCCAGGACGCAGCGCGCCGGGGCGACAGCCAGCAGCCTGCCCGCCCGGCGCAGCAAGCTGTCCGGGGCGGGCAGTTGCAGCGGCAGAACGGCAGCGTAAAGCGTAGCCAGAACCGCCAGCACCAGAAAATCCAGCGCCAGAAAAACGAGAATGGCAAGCCCGGGGTAATACCCCTGCTGCGCGGCGGCTTCAAACACAAAGGCCGATACAAAGCACAGCAGCCCCAGCACCAGCGTGCCAATGCAGCCAAAGCCGCAGGCGGCTTTCCAATGGGCGGCTAGGGTCTGCTTTGCCCGGGGCAGCCACTGGGAGGGGTCGTTCTGCAAGCTGCGCAGAGCGCAGTCTGCCAGCAGCACCATGGCAGGGCCGGTCAGCAGACCGGTGACCGCACTGCACACCACCGTCAGCGGCAGGGAGAGCAGGGTCACGCCCAGCGAGACCCCCAGTGCGGCAGGCAGGCAGAGCACGCAGACCATCAGGTTCGTGCCCAGCAGCTGGCCGAGGTCGCGGCCGACCATCTGGCAAAAGCGTGCAAAGCCTTTTTTCTCCGGCTCGTTTGGGCCTACGCCGTGGCCGTCCCGCCCATAAAGGGCATTGTAGATGCTCATTTTACTTCACCTCGGTGCCAAAGGCTTCGATTTGGGTCAGCGCCGGGAAGGGGGAAGTCCCCTCGGCCTGAATCAGATCCTTCAGCACAAGGCTGCGCACCCGCTTGGGCTCAAAGGCCACGCTCTGGGGTTTGGCGCTTTTCACCAGCGGGATGTTCAGCTGGCTACCATCAGAAAATTCCACCGTGGCCTTTACCCAGTAGTTGTCGTGGGGGAAATCTGCCCGCTCGGTGATGCGCAGCTCATCCAGCAGTACTTCCCGGCCAAAATCCAGCGTCAGGGCTGCGTTCGGGTCGCGGTTGATGCCCCAGCTCTGGTAGGGATACTCGCCGTGGGCGCTATTCTCAAAAATGCCGTCGATGGCGTTGCGGGCGGCAAACACCGCCTCGCCGCGCGTTTCTACGTTGGCGCTGGCGTGGGGATAAAAACCGGTGTCGCCATGCTCGTCATAGCAGTTGAAGGCCAGATTCCGCCGGGCGGCAATCTCTTCCGGCAGTGCCAGCCGTGCCCGGATAACGTGACGGCTGCCCGCAAAGCTCTTGGGCGAGTAGGTGATGGCCTGCTCCCCGAAGGGAATGTGGAAGTTGATCTCCCGCTTGACCACATACACAAGGGCTTCGGGCATGGTGTCCTCGAACTGGATGACGCAGTACTGCCCGGGATGGTCGATCTCCAGCGCCACCCGGTCGCCGGGCTTGTAGCAGTTGGTGTAAACAAGGGATACGGCGGTGTCAGCGTCACAGGTCATCAGGGTGTGGCCGGCTTCGTCCAGAATTTTCAGCTTGATGGTTTCCATGGCAGTTCTCCTTAGTACAGTTCGAGCTTCAGCATTTTTTGGAAATGCAGGGTGATCTTATAGATCGTTTCCGGCCATGCGGTGCGCAGGCGCGGGTCGGTGATAGGCACCGCCGTAACAGCAGCCGTTGCGGCGTCCGGGTCAAAGCGGATGCCGCCCAGTGTGCCCACCGCAAAGCCGTCCGCAGTGGGGACGGGTTGCTGCTCGGTGAGCAGGGTCAGGTCTACTGTGCCGGGATAGTCTGTTTCGTCCCGCAGGGTGATGCCCTGTTCGCTGACAGATACGCTGCGGCGGTAGGTGGTAAGCCCCGGGATGGGCGGGTACGCGCCCGCCAGTTCGCCGGTGATGCTATTTTCCTCGGTGCACACCTCCCGGGCAGCGTATTCCGCGCCGGGCAGCTGCTGCACGCCGTCAAAGGTGGGCAGGTTGTGCCATGCGCTCTGCATCGTCCAGATCTCATACCGCTGAGGGCTGAAGGTCTTTTTGGTGTAGCTCTCCACTCCGATATCGATGAGAAACGGTCTTCCGTCCTTGTACACGGTAATGCTGCCGGTATCGTTGTGGTTGTGGCTGTCGCCGTTGGAGCCAAACTTTGCACCCAGCACCCAGCTGCCCTGCCGTGCGGCATAAATGCCTACACTGGGGTACCATACTGCAGAACGATGCTGGGGAACTGCGGCGTATTCCATCAGTTCCTGCTCGGTAAAGGCGGTGGTCAGCCGGTACCACAGGTTGATGTGGGTGCTGCCGTCCGGGTTCTGCAAATGGTCGGGGTCGGCATCGGCGCGGAAATCTGCCGCCGCAAGGGCCTGCAAAGCATCGCTGCCTACGGCCTGTCCAAAGCGGTATTCCCGTGCACCGCAGCGCCCGGCCAGGGGGCTGCAATCGCCAAAGTTCAGATAGTAAGGTCCTTCCACATGGACATTGCAGATGTACTCCGCGATATTTTTGATCTTTGTTTCTCTGAATAGCGGGCGGAAGGCCTCCGGCGCAACGTTGGATAAAATTTCAAGACAGCCCCACAGGGTCAGTCCGGCGTGGCGATAATACTGCGCACCCTCGTTGCAGCAGCCGTCCGCGCCGTAGTCCTTCAAAAAGCAGTCGAGGCTGTAGGCTGCCTGCTTGACGGCAGCTTTTCGCTGCTGCTGGGTGGTGGGCAGCAGAAAAACGGTGAGCAGCACATTCTGAGTGCACCAGCTCGTCCAGTTACACATAGGCTCTTCGCCGTTGCCCATCCACCAGAAGTGGCTTGTAAAATAAGGCGTCAGGATGCGGGCGTCCAGCTCCCGCTCCATCCTCGCCGTGATGCCCGGCGCGGCAGTATCCAGCTCATCGGGCAGTAAGTACCGGGTCAGCGCCAGAAGCGCGCCGGTCTCGGCGGCAAATAAATCCACGATGGGGCGGGTGGTGTCCGGCAGGGGCAGCTGCGGGGTGTCCCGCACATAACTGTTGTGGGCGGGCAGCTGCCATGCACTTTCCTCGCAGATCGCCCATACGGTATCGGCAATTTCATCCAGAAAGCGCCCTTTGTGCTCCACACACTCGGCACTTACCAGCGCGCACAGCCGCGCCCGGCGGGAAAAGTAAGCCGTCTCCCATGGGGTGCGCCGCCCAGTGTGGGTGAAATCCAGCCAGAGCGAGAGCGGCAGGGGCGCAATGGGCGTTTGCAGCGCGGCTTCCCCCGCCTGCAAAAAGCGCTGCTTTGCCCGCAGGGGCAGCCCCTGCCATGCGGTGTGCTCTTTGACAGGGGGAAAGGGCCGGTAATCGGGAAGAAATTCCGGCAGATGAGCAAGCTGTTCCTGTATCATAAAAGCCTCCGATTTTAAATACTTTGCTGGTATTCCCGCGGGCTGAGCCCCGTGACCTTTTTGAATACCTTGGAAAAATAGAAAGCGCTCTCGTACCCCAGTTTCTCAGCGATCTCGTATACTTTCAAATCGCCCTGTTCCAGCATCTCTTTTGCCGCAGCGATGCGGGTCTCGGTGATGTACTCCACAAAGCCGCTGTCGCCGTATTTGCCGAACAGCTGGCTGAGGTAGTTGGGCGAAAAATTGAATACAGCCGCCACATCGGCCAGCGTCAGTTTTTCCGAAAGATGATTCTTAACATACTCCTGCACCTGTGCCACCACCTGCATCTTCCCGGCGGTGGCGTCGCCCTCGTTGACCTCCACGAACTGGATGGGCTGCTCCACCGTGAGCAGGGGCTGTAGGTGGGCGTTTTCCCGGCAGCGGCGCGCCAGCCCCAGCAGGGAGCCGGTGGGGCGTCCTACCGCCCAGAGCAGCCGTACCGTGAAATAGTTGTATAGAATTTGGCTGGCGCGTTCCAGCAGCGGGCGCAGTACCGTCCGGTATTTTTGGCACTGGGCATCGGTCAGGCAGAAAAGCACATTGCAGCGCATGGCATCCGCCCCGGTCACATAGCAGGGCAGGTAGTTTTGCAGGGTGGTCTCCAGCATCCGCCCGCAGGAAAAACTCAGCTTCAGCTGCTGGGCGGGGGTAAGGGCGGTGTTGGCGATGATCTCGCAGCTGGCTACAAGGTAGGCGTCGCTTGCAAGGTTCAGCTCCATGTGCTGCAAAGGCTGCTCCAATGCGGCTTCGTCCGGGAACAGCCCGGCGTACAACCGCACGAAAAAACGCTCCTGATAGCTGCGCACACTCTCGGCAAGATTTTCCTGTGCTGACAATTCGCCCAGCAAAGCACGCTCCTTTTTTACCTTTTCGGCGGCCTTGGCAAGGGCGGTTTGCAGGTTTTCGGGGGTCAGGTCCAGCTTGACCAGATAATCCACCACTCCGGCACCCATGGCCTGCTTGATGTAATCAAATTCTTCAAAGCTGGTCAGCATGATAAAGGCGGGCAGGGCGTTGCGCTCCCGGCAGGTGCGGGCAAGGGTAAGCCCGTCCATCACCGGCATTTTTACGTCGGCAATGACGATATCCGGCTTCTCCCGCTCAATGAGTTCCAGCGCCAGCTTTCCGTTGCGGGCGGTGCCGCAGACGGTATAGCCCAGCTTTTCCCATTCCAGCATCCCCTGCAGGCCGATGAGCACCAGCGGCTCATCATCCACCAGTAATATCCGCAGCATGGGTGTCTCCTTTCTGTTGATAGGGCAGCCGGATGGTGACCTCGGTGCCCACGTCCTCTTCACTTTCAATGGTCAGGCCGTAACCCTCGCCAAAGGAATACCGGATGCGGCGGTTCACGTTCCACAGGCCGACATGACGGAACTTTTCAGCCTTTTCGGCACCCTCGGCGGGCTCGTCCAGAAGGTGAGCTACCTGCTCCGGCGGCATGCCCACGCCGTCATCGGTAATGCGCAGCAATACGTCCCCGGTATCCGGGTCGGTGGAGATATCCAGCAGCACGCTGCCGTGGCCGCCCTTGGGTTCCAGCCCGTGGAAGATGGCGTTTTCCACCAGCGGCTGCAAGGTGAACCGGGGAATCATGCAGTCCCGGCAAAGGGTCTCGCTTTCAATGCGGGAGACCTCAATCTCCAGGTCGCCGCCGTAGCGGTACTGCTGGATGGTAAAGTAATCGTTGAGCAATGCCAGCTCCTCCTGCAAAGGCACCAGCTTCTGGGTGCCTTTGGAGATGCTTTTGGTCAGCCGTGCAAAGGCGGTGACCATCTCGGCAATGCCGGGCGCGTGCTGGATGGTAGCCATCCAGCGGATGCTGTTGAGGGTGTTGTAGATAAAGTGCGGGTTCACCTCGTTTTGCAGCATCCGGTATTCCAGCTCCTGCTTGCGACGTTCGTCCTCCACCCGGCGGGTCATCAGGCTGTCCACGTTTTCAGCCAGCTGGTTGATGCCCCGGCCGATGTCGCCCAGCTCGTTGTTCCACTCCACCGTGCGGTCGGGGGCAAAGTTGCCGCTGCCCACGGTTTCGATGCGCTTTTGCAGCGCCTCCACCGGGCGGGTGATGACCCGCTCCAGCCAGTGCTGCATCAAAAAGCTCAGTCCCCAGATGATGGCAGTGCCAAGGGCGACCAGCCACAGGTACACGCCGTAGTGCAGCAAAAAGGTATTTGCGGGCAAAAGCTGTACCAGTGCCGCGCTGCGGCCGTTCAGTGTTACCTTGACTACATAATACTTCTGGCCGTCCAGCTGCACCTTGCCCTGCCATGCGGTCTGCTCTGTCACGCCGTTATTGCTGCCGGTGCGCAGGGTGTAGTCCACCTCCCGCAGCGGATTTTCAATCTCGGTCAGGCTGCCGTTTTCGATCTGCCACAGGCGGCTGCCCATCTCCCAGTACAACGCGCTGCCGTCGGTCAGGCTGTAACCTGCTGCCGGGTCGGTGATAATGGCGGTATCCAGCGCAAGGTAGGTGCTGCCCCGGTGCAAGGTGCCCTTGCCGCAGCGGACAGGCTGGCTGATGGCGATGCAGCTCGGACTGCCGGGCAGCAGCGGGTCGGTGGCGAACTGCATCCCGTACCCCTTGGTGAGAAACTGCTTTACGCTGGTGCGGTTGAGCGCCGCCGAGGAGTTCAGCGGGCCGAACTGCAAATGCCGGTCGTTCTCATTGGTAACAAAAAAGCGGAGGATATGGCTGTACAGGGTGCTGGAATAGTATTTTTCCTGCATGGCTTCGTAGGCGGCAATGGTCTGGGTGCCGTTGATATTTTCCTGCGAGATGTACCGCCGCACGGTGCTGTCAATGGAAGCCCAGTTCAAAAGAGCATCGGCGCTTTCCAGACTGGTCTCGATGGAGGTAGCCACCAGCCGCAGGTTGAACTCTGCCGCCTGCAGGGAGTTGGCACGCACATATTGGTTGGAGAGAATGAACAGCGCCGCGCCCACGGCCAGAGAGGTAAGAAAGGTAAAAAAGCGCATTCCCCACACGATCTGCCGCCGCAGCGGGAAACGGTGGCTGCTCTTCATAACGGTGCCTCCTTTCTGGTGACAGTTTGCATTCTTTCCTTTATACAGTACTGATTCCGGCGCGGTTTGTCAACGGCTTTTTTCATGAGAATTGTGTACTTTATATGCTTCTTTCTCTCGTCACGGATGCAAACTGTGCAAGAGAACAAGAAAGTGCAGACTCCAGTGTAAGAAAGTACATCTTTTTTTAAAAGATACAGAAAAACTGCAACTCTTCCCGGAATTTTTCCATTCCGGTTTTTGCGTTTGTGCGGTATCCTAGTGTCAACAAAAGCGAGCGGCTCCCCGGCACGGGGGAGGCCGCTGCACAGAACAAACACACTGCCCTGAAGGAGGACACACTTATGAAAAAGATCTCTCGTCGTTCGTTCCTTACCGCTGCCGCTGCCTGCGGCGCAGCTGCTGCCCTGAGCGCCTGTGGCGGCTCTTCTGCAAGCTCCACCGCTGCTTCCTCCACTGCCGGTTCCACCGCTGCTTCCGCAGCCGCAGGCCCTGTTACCCTGCAGTGGTCAGTGTGGGATAAGGAGTCCACTCCCTACTGGCAGGCCATGGCCGACGGCTACATGGCAAGCCACAAGGACGTGACCATCGAGATGGTGGATCTGGGCTCCAGCGATTACATGACCGTTCTGGCTACCCAGCTGGCCGGCAGCGCTGATCTGGATATCGTGACCATCAAGGATATCCCCGGCTACGCAAACCTGATCAATCTGGACTACCTCAAGCCTCTGAATGAGGTGCTGACCCGCGACACCGGCGATTTCAACGGCACCATCGAGCAGCTGACCACCGATGACGGCAACTTCTACGCCGTGCCCTTCCGCAGCGACTTCTGGGTGCTGTACTACAACAAGGATCTGTTTGATGCTGCCGGTGTGGAGTATCCCTCCAATGACCTGACAATGGAAGATTACGATGCTCTGGCCCGCAAGATGACCAGCGGCTCCGGCGACACCAAGGTCTATGGCTGCCACTACCACACCTGGCGCTCTGCCGCTTCTCTGTTCTCCATTCTGGACGGCAAAAACACCATCATCGACGGCACCTACGACTTCATGAAGCCCACCTACGATATGGTCATTGCCCAGCAGAAGGACGGCATCTGCATGGACTACGGCTACCTCAAGACCTCTTCTCTGCACTACTCCGCAGCCTTTGAGAACCAGCAGTGCGCAATGGTCAACATGGGCAGCTGGTTCATCTCCACGCTGGAAGCTTACATGAAGGATGCCGAGACCAAGTTCAACTGGGGCATCGTCAAGTACCCGCACCCCGCCGGTGCAGAGGCTGGTTCTACGCTGGGCACTGTGACCAGCTTGGCCATCAACGCGGATTCTCCCAAGGCAGAGGCCGCTGCCGACTTCATCAACTGGTGTGTCTCCGAGGAGGGCGCACAGGCCATTGCCAAGACCGGCACCTTCCCGGCCTGCGGCTCCGCTGCTACCGCCGAGATCATCAAGTCCACCGAGGGCTTCCCCGAGGACAGCAATTCTGTGGATGCACTGACCACCAGCAATGTCTATCTGGAAATGCCCTACACCCAGTACGCATCTGATATCGAGACCATTCTGAACGCCGAGCACGATGCCATTATGACCATGAGCGAGACCGTGGACGAGGGCATCCAGAACATGAACGATCAGGTTCCCGCAGTTCTCGGCTGATAAAGCGTTTTCCGCAATGGTTTGCGGTTCTCCTTCTTCATTGTTTTCAATCCCCATTCATTTTCCGATGACGAGCATCGGAAAAAAGCCCTGTCCGAGCGGGGCGGGTATGCACAGCGCCCGCCCCGCTCATTTTTTGGAAAAACTGTTATACTTCCGGGAAAGGAGGCTCTTTTATGGCGAGTGCTGCTGTCCAGAATAAAACTCCCCGTAAAGTGCTAAAAAAATCGACCCGCGATTCCCTGATCGCGTATTCCTTCATTGCGCCAAACTTCATTGGCTTCTGCGTGTTTACGCTGGTGCCCATGGTGTTTGCCATTGCGCTGGCTTTCTGCGCATGGGACGGCCGCCACGCCATCGAGTTTATCGGTCTGAAGAACTTTGTAAAACTCTTTACCACCGATAAAATTTTTCAGGCGGCGCTGAAAAATACCATCGTCTACGTCATTGGCACGGTGCCGCTGACGCTGGCCTGCTCGCTGGCCATGGCTGTGCTGCTGAACCAGAACGTGAAGCTGCGCAACTTCTTCCGCACCGTGGCGTTCTTCCCTTACGTTGCTTCGCTGGTGGCGGTGGCAGCGGTGTGGAACATGATCTTCAACCCCTCCATGGGCCCCATCAACATGATCCTGAACCAGTTCTTTGGCGTGGCGGTGGAAAACCTGCCCCGCTGGGCTGCCGGTAAGGACACCGCTATGATCACGGTCATCCTGTTCAGCGTGTGGAAGAACATGGGTTACTACATGGTCATCTATCTGGCAGGCTTGCAGGGCTGCAACCCGGACCTGAACGAAGCCGCCGAGCTGGACGGTGCAAATCGCTGGCAGCAGTTCTGGCACATTACCCTGCCGCAGCTGCGCCCCACTACCTTCTTTGTGGTCATCATGCTCACCATCTCCGGCTTCAAGGTCTACGACCAGATGTACATGATCACGCAGGGCGGCCCCGGCACTGCTACCATGACGCTGGTGTACTACATCTATAATGTGGCCTTCGTCAATACCCCGAAATACGGCTACGCAAGTGCCATTGCCATGGTGCTGTTCGTACTGGTGCTGATCGTTACCATCATCCAGTTCCGCGGCTCCAAGGGCGATAACTGAGAAAGGAGGAAGAAACCATGGCAACCGCTGTTATTAAAGACCACGCTTCCCAGAAGCGCCGCAATTTCATCTCCAAGTTCCTGATCTATTTCTTCCTCATCGTCATCACAGCTTGTATGCTACTGCCTTTTTTGTGGATGCTGTCCTCCTCCTTTAAGCTGAATAAGGACGTGTTCGGCTTCCCCATCCAGTGGATCCCCAAAAATCCCCGCTGGCAGAACTATGTGGACATCTGGACCCAGATCCCGCTGCTGACCTTTGTGAAAAACACGGTCAAGATCACCGTGGTGGTCACCCTGTTGCAGCTGTTTACCTCCTCCTTTGCAGCCTACGCCTTTGCAAAGATGCAGTTCAAGGGCAAAAACGTGCTCTTCCTCGGCTACATTGCCACCATCGCAGTGCCTTGGCAGGCCTACATGGTGCCCCAGTTCATGATGATGAGCTCGTGGCATTTGAACAACACCCATCTGGCCATTATGTGCCTGCAGGCCTTCAGCGCCTTCGGCGTGTTCCTGATGAAGCAGTTCTACGAGGGCGTGCCTACCGAGCTGTGTGAGGCTGCCCGCATTGATGGCCTGAGCGAGTACGGCATCTGGTGGCACATCATGCTGCCCCTCAGCCTGCCCGCCCTGTCCACCCTGACCATCTTCACCTTCGTGAACACATGGAACGACTTCCTTGGCCCCCTGATCTACCTGACCAAGACCGAACTCAAGACCATCCAGATCGGTCTGCGTATGTTCATCACCCAGTATTCTGCAGAGTACGGCCTGATCATGGCGGCCTCTGTGGTGGCACTGATCCCGGTGCTGATCGTGTTCCTCTCCCTGCAGAAGTATTTTGTGCAGGGCGTGGCATCCACCGGCATCAAGGGCTAAATAAATCACCCGTAAGCGGGGCGTGGGCAGTACCCGCGCCCCGCATTTTTTGCAGAAATAGAGGGAAAACGTTATGTTATATCCTGAACAGAATGAAGCGCGCTTGAAGCTGAGCCTTGACGGCACATGGGCGTTTGCGCTGGGCAGCTGCGTGGAAGACCAGTTCGATCCCGCAAAGCCCCTGCCGGATGCCCAGCCCATCGCCGTGCCCGCCAGCTACAACGACCAGAACGACCAGACCACCGCCCTGCGCCGCCACTACGGCTGGGCATGGTATCAGCGCAAAGTTACCCTGCCCACTTTCTGCGCCGGGCAGCGGGTGGTGCTGCGGTTCGGCTCGGTGACCCACACCGCAAAGGTCTGGCTGAACGGCCAGCTCATTGCACAGCACAAGGGCGGCTTTACCCCCTTTGAAGCAGACGTCACCGCCCTGCTGCGCCCCGGCGAGACGGTGCTGCTGACCGTCGCCTGCGACAACCGGGTAAACCACAGCACCCTGCCTGTGGGCAACGAGGACGGACAACTGGCCTTCTTTGGCTCGGACAACGCGTGCATCCCCAGCGTGGAAGCCGCCAAGCGCGCCGCCGCACCCCAGAACCGCCCGAACTTTGATTTCTTCAACTATGCGGGCATCCACCGCCCGGTGGTGCTCTACACCACCCCAAAAGAGTATATCGAGGATGTGACCGTAGTGCCCGCCGTGGACGGCACGGTGCAGTATGCGGTCAAAACCACCGGCAGCGCGCCTGTCCATGTCACGGTGCTGGATGCGGACGGCAACGCCGTTGCAAGCGCCGAGGGTACAGAAGGCACGATCACCATCCCGGAAGTGCATCTCTGGGAGCCCAGACCCGGCACGCCCTACCTGTACACCCTGCACATCACCTGCGGGGCGGATGTCTACGACCAGACCTTTGGCGTGCGCAGCATTGAGGTGCGGGGCACACAGGTGCTTTTGAACGGAAAACCGCTCTATTTCAAGGGCTTTTGCAAGCACGAGGACTTTACCGCCCATGGGCGCGGCTTTGACCCGGTGCTGAACGTGAAGGATGTGAACCTGATCCACTGGGCAAACGCCAACGCGGTGCGTACCAGCCACTACCCCTACGCTGAGGAGTTCTACGACCTGTGCGACCGGGAGGGCATTCTGGTCATGGACGAGACCCCGGCGGTGGGCATCGGCGGCGGGGCGGCGGTGAATCCTTACAAGGAATATCCCCTTGCGGAGCATCACCGGCAGGTGCTTGCCGAGATGATCCATCGGGACAAAAACCACCCCTGCGTGGTGCTGTGGAGCCTTGGCAACGAGCCGGATCTGGAGCACTTCCCGCAGGATGCCTACGATTACTGGCACCCGCTGTATGAGCTGGCGCATCAGCTGGACCCGCAGAACCGCCCGGTCACCCTCGTCTGCTGCCAGAACGACTATACGAAGGATATCACCACCCGCACCATGGATATCGTCTGCATCAACCGCTACTACGGCTGGTACAACCTTTCCGGCGACATGGACGCTGCCTGCTACGGCTTGAATCAGGAGCTGGATTTCTGGGCAGAGCAGCACAAGCCCGTAATGATGAGCGAGTACGGCGCAGACACTGTGGCAGGCCTGCACACCGCCGGAGCCGAGATGTTCAGTGAGGAGTTTCAGGTGGAGTTCTACCGCCGTCTGGATGCAGAGTTTGACAAGCGCCCGTGGTTTGTGGGAGAATTTGTCTGGAACTTTGCAGACTACGACACCGTGCAGGGCCCCATGCGGGTGGATGGCAACAAAAAGGGCCTGTTCACCCGGGACCGCCGCCCCAAGCTGGGTATGCACTTTCTGCGCCAGCGGTGGGCAGAGATCCCTACGTTTGGATTTAAGGAGTAATCATGATGAAAAACTACCAGAACCACGCGATGACCGACGCCGAGGCACGGCAGGCACTGGCCGATGCCTGCAAACAGGTGGAGACCAATCTGCCCCTGTACACCTACCAGTGCCAGAACCATTCCAGTGTGAACGATATCTACCCCGGCTGCGCCAATAACCAGTGGACCTGCGGCTTTTGGCCCGGTGAGATCTGGCTGGCCTACGAGGCCACCGGGGACGAAAAATTCAAGACCGCCGCCCTCATTCAGGTGGACAGCTTTGCGGACCGCATTGCCCGCAAGGTGGAGGTGGACCACCACGATATGGGCTTTTTGTACAGCCCCACCTGCGTGGCAGCGTGGAAGCTGGTGGGCAGCGAAAAGGGCAAAAATGCCGCCATTGCCGCCGCCGACCAGCTGCTGACCCGCTACCAGCCCAGCGGCCGCTTCTTGCAGGCATGGGGCACTATGGATGACCCCGACAACTACCGCTATATCATTGACTGCATGCTCAACGTGCCGCTGCTGTACTGGGCAGCGCAGGTGACCGGCAGCGACCACTACCGCGAGATCGCCGCCGCCCACACCGCCACCACGCTGGCAAACTCCTTCCGACCGGACGGCAGCACCTACCACACCTTCTTTATGAACCCGGACGGCACCCCCAAGGGCGGCCGCACCTGTCAGGGCTATAAGGACGACAGCTTCTGGGCGCGGGGACAGGCGTGGGGCGTGTACGGCAGCGCCATTGGCTACACCTACACCCACGATGAAAAGTTTTTGGATGTGTTCCGCAAGGCACTGGCGTTCTACCTTTCCCGTCTGCCAGAGGACATGATCCCCTGCTGGGATATGCTCTTTGCCCCGGAAAGCGGCGAGCCGCGGGATTCCTCCTCCGCTGCCATCGTGGCTTGTGGATTGCTGGAAGCAGCCAAGTATGTGGATGAAACAGAAGCTGCCCAGTGGCGCACGCTGGCGCGGCAGATGCTGGCCAGCCTTGCCGCAAACTACGCAGTAAAGCCCGGTACCCTCGGCTCCGGCCAGCTGCTGCACGGCACTTACAGCAAAAAAAGCCCCTACAACACCTGCACCCCGGAGGGCGTGGATGAATGCACGAGCTGGGGCGATTATTTTTACATGGAGGCGCTGACCCGCCTGACCAAAGATTGGGAGATGTACTGGTGATGAACTTGCAGACCAAAGCGGATTTTACCGCACTGATGCACAAATTTCTCGACCCGCTCAAGCCTTATTATTCCGCAGGCTGCGCCCGGCTGCATCTGGGCGAGACGGGCGTGACCTACAACCAAAATGCTATTGAGCTGGAAGCCTTCAGCCGCCCGCTGTGGGCGCTGGTGCCCTTCTGGGTGGGCGGCGGCTCTGAGCCGGAATTTGAAACCATCTACCGCAAGGGTCTTGCCGCCGGCGCCGACCCGGAAAACCCCGAATACTGGGGCACCACCGGGGAATACGACCAGTGTTATGTGGAGATGGCTGCCATTGCCTGCGGCATCCTCACCGCACCGGAAAAGTTGTGGACCCCGCTTTCTGACACCGAAAAACAGAACCTTGCTGCATGGCTGGGGCAGATCAACGCCCACACCATCCCGGACTGCAACTGGCAGTTTTTCCGCATCCTTGTAAACCTTGCCCTGAAAAGCGTGGGGATGCCTTTCAGCCCGGAACTGCTGGAGGACGGTCTTTGCAAAATTGACAGCTATTACAGCGGCGACGGCTGGTCCACCGATGGCGCCTCCGTACAAAAGGATTACTACATCCCGTGGGCCATCCAGTATTACGGGCTGCTCTACTCTAAATTTGCCGCCGACACCGACCCCCGGCGTGCTGCACTCTACCGCCAGCGCGCCCAGCTGTTCGCGCAGCAGTTCGTCTACTGGTTCGATGCCAACGGCGCAGCGCTGCCCTTTGGCCGCAGCCTGACCTACCGCTTTGCTCAGAACAGCTTCTGGGCGGCCTGCATCTGGGCAGGGCTGGAGCCGCTGCCCCTGCCGGTGATGAAAGGGCTCATCGTCCGCAACTTCAACTGGTGGCTGGGGCAGAAAATGTTCGACCGGGACGGTATCCTGACCATCGGCTACTGCTACCCGCAGATGTACATGGCCGAGCGGTACAACGCCCCCGGCAGTCCCTACTGGGGCATGAAGAGCTTTTTGCTGCTTGCTTTGCCGGATGACCATCCCTTCTGGTCTGCCGAAGCCGCGCCCATGCCCGCATTGGAGCGGCTCAAGCCAATGCCCTACGCCAATATGCTGGTGCAGCGCCGGGCGGGGCGGGTAACGGCCTATGCTGCCGGTGTCAACGAGGGGCACGGCCACGGACAGTTCCCGGAAAAGTATGCAAAATTTGCCTACGATACCCGCTTTGGCTTCTGCGCCTCCCGCAGCCGGGAGGTGCTCAATCAGGCGGCTCCCGACAGTATGCTGGCCTTTGTCATCGACGATAACGTGTTTGTGCGCAAGGTGAGCAAAACGTGGGAAATTGAAGCCGGGGCTGTGACTGCGCAGTGGTCGCCCTTCCCCGGCATTGAGGTGACCACTACCATCACCCCCACGGCCACCGGCCACTGCCGCCATCACGAGATTGACAGCAGTTTCGACTGCGAAGCCTACGACTGCGGTTTTGCCGTGCCCAATTTTGCACCGGGCTATGCCGAAAGCGTGGAAAATGACACCGCCGAAGCCCATTGCGACACCCTGCGCTGCACCGTGCGCGGCAGGGGAGAAGCAGTGGTCATCGGCTGCGACCCCAACACCAGCCTGTACTTCACTAACGTCCATCTGCCCGCCGTGAAGTACCACATCCCCAAGGGGCACACAGGACTGGACACCGAGGTCTTTGACGAAGCGGACTGATGCCGCTTCTTTCCAGAAAAACAGTCGTTTTGTGCGGCTGTTTTTCTTATATCCTGTGCTATAATAAAAGCAGAAAATGCTGCGAGGTGACATTTATGCCGTTAAATCATCCCATTACCTCGGCGCTTCTGGCCGACCCGGAAATTTTCCAGCAGAACCGTCTGCCCTTCCATGCCCATTTTACCGACCAGACCAGCCTGGAACTGCCCCTGACCGTCAGCTTGGACGGCGAGTGGAACTTCTGCTATGCGGAAAACCTGACTGCACCCTTTACGGACTGGGACACCCTGACCGTGCCGGGCTTCATCCAGATGCAGAGCCTGCAAAAGCCCGGCCAGCCCTACGGCGCGCCCCATTATGTCAACACCCAGTACCCGTGGGATGGCCACGAAAAGCTGCACCCCGGTCAGATTCCGCAGGACTATAACCCCATCGGGGAATACCAGCGCAGTTTCACCCTGCCGGAAAGCTGGGCAAGCTGTTACTTGCGCCTGAACGGTGCCGACAGTGCCGCCGCCGTCTGGTGCAACGGCGTTTACATCGGCTACACCGAGGATACCTTCACTCCCGCTGAATTTGACATGACTGCTGCCGTCCACCCCGGCGAAAATACCCTGACGGTACAGGTGTACCGTTTCTCCTCCGGCAGCTGGCTGGAGGATCAGGATTTCTGGCGCATGAGCGGCTTATTCCGCTCCGTGGAGCTGTTCACAAAGCCGGAAATTCACCTCGAGGATGTCTTTGTGAAGCAGGATTTTGCCCCGGACTTTTCCAGTGCCACCGTCACCTTTGATTGCAAGGTCAGCGGCGCGGGAACGGTGTCGGTGGTGTTTGACGGCGAGGAGCAGTCCGCTGAGGTGGGGGAGCCTGCCGAATACGACAGCGGCGTGGTGTTTGGCAAAGGCGAGTCCGACCCGGATGTGGAGGAGGACGTACAGGACGTTTCCTTCACTTTTACGGTGGAGCATCCCGCCCTGTGGAGCGCCGAGCAGCCGAACCTGTACGAGGCCGAGATTGCTCTGCTGCGCGAGGGCGCTCTCGTGGAGCGCACCGGGTTGAAAGTCGGTCTGCGCAAATTTGAACTGAAAGACCGCCAGATGCTTTTGAACGGCCAGCGCATCGTGTTCAAGGGTGTCAACCGCCACGAGTGGAGCTGCCGGACCGGCCGCACCGTCAGCCGGGAAGAGATGCTGTGGGATGTAAAGAACCTGAAGGCCCACAACGTCAACGCCGTGCGCACTAGCCACTACCCGGACGACCCCTATTTTCTGCAGCTCTGCGATGAATACGGTCTGTATGTCATCGGGGAGACCAATCTGGAGACCCACGGCACATGGCAGAAGCTGGGTGCGGACGGCTCGGACGAGTGGACGCTGCCCGGTGCCCGCCCGGAGTGGCGGGAGAATGTGCTTGCCCGCGCCGAAGCCATGCTGGAACGGGACAAAAACCACCCGGCCATCCTCATTTGGTCTTGCGGCAACGAGAGCCACGGCGGCAAGACCCTGTGGGAGATGAGCGAGTATTTCCGCCGCACCGACCCCAGCCGCCTTGTGCATTACGAGGGCATTTTCTGGAACCGGGAATACCCCGCCACCTCCGATATGGAAAGCCAGATGTACACCCCGGTGGCAGACATTAAAAAGTTTTTGGCAGAGCACCCGGAAAAGCCTTTCATCATGTGCGAATACAGCCACGCTATGGGCAACAGCTGCGGCGGCATCGCAGATTATACCGAGTATGCCTACGAAGAGCCGCTGTATCAGGGCGGGTTTATCTGGGAGTACATGGACCACGGCATTGCAGTGATAAGCCCGGACGGAAAGCCCGGCTTTGCCTACGGCGGCGACTTTGGCGACCGCCCCACCGACCGGGAATTCTGCGTGGACGGCCTTGTGCTGCCCGACCGCCGCAATACTCCCAAGATGGATGCAGTCAAGGCGGCCTACGCACCGCTGAAAATCACCCTGACCGACACCGAAGTCGTGATTGAAAACCGGAACCTCTTTACCGACCTGAGCGCCTACGACCTTGTGTTTGCATCTTCGGTCAACGGCAAGCCGGAACGCCGCGCGGTGCTGCGGGCAGACTGCGCACCCGGCAAGACTGCGCACATCGCGTTCCCGTTCCCTCTGCCGGAGACAGGGCTTGCCTGCATGACCGTTACCGCAGTGCAGCGGGCTGCAAAGCCCGGCATCCCGACGGGCTATGAAGCTGCCTTTGGGCAGGTATGGCACAACTACGCCGCCGCCCGGCTGACCGTTGCCGCGCCGGAATTGGTGGAGATGGACTGCAACATCGGCGTAAAGGGCGATGGCTTCGAGTACATCTTTGGTCGCGGCAAGGGGCTGGTGTCCATCCGCTACAACGGTGTGCAGCTGTTGGACGATACCGTGCGCCCCAACTTCTGGCGTGCGCCCACCAACAACGACGAGGGCTGCGCAGAGCCGTTTGCATTTGCCTTCTGGAAAACCGCCGGTCTCTACGCCCGGTGCGATAACCTGACTGCCGAAGCAAAGGATGAGTTCGTCATCGTCCGCGCAAACTACACCCTACCAGATGGGCAGACGCTGCCCATTGATTTTGCCATCGACGGCGCAGGCCGCTGCGATATCACCATGACATGGCAGGGCGAAAAGACTGAGCTGCCGGAGTTCGGGCTGCTCTTCCCGATGCGCCGGGAGCTGACCAAGGTATCCTATCTGGGTCTTGGCCCCCGGGAGACCACCGCCGACCGCACCGCAGGCGGCAAGATGGGCGCTTGGAGCTACAATGTCCGGCAGGATTTTGCCCAGAACAGCCCGGTCTACCCGCAGGAATGCGGCAGCCGTACCGGCGTGTACAGCGCAGCACTCACCGGCAGCGGATTGAATATAGGCATCGGCTTTGCAGGGGACGGCATGACCTTCTCGGCGCTGCCCTACACGCCCCATGAACTGGAAAACGCCCGCCACCTTTACGAGCTGCCCCGGGACGACAATAAGACGGTCGTCCGCTGCGCTGCTTTCCAGCGCGGCGTGGGCGGCGACAACAGCTGGGGCGCAAAGCCCCATGCAGACGCCTGCTTTGCGGTGGAGAAGGGAACCTCGTTCCGTTTTACGATTCAAAAATAAAAATTTACTTGGCTAAAGTGGTGGGTATCATCGTGATACCCACCACTTTGGTCTTATTGCGAAACCGTAACAAGACAAAAATCAGCGCAATATTCAAATAGTATATTTGCGATATGCAATCCAACGTTGTAGCTGCTGCATTAAAAAGTTGAATTTTTATGGTTTATGGAGAAATAAGGAATTGTGTCAAAATGACACAATTGCTCCGGACACCTTCATAGAACCATGGAATGTGAATATTTTGCTTTCATAGGAGTTCATGTTTTTTTTACTGAATCTCGTGAAAAGCGTATAAAAAGCTTGCAATCATCTGTAAAATGTGGTATATCCATTATACGAAACATCGCTTTAAAAGAACACTCCACCGTTCAATGATGTGTAAAGTGAGGTGCCTGCCATGACCGCTGTGATCTATGCCCGCTATTCTTCTGACAGCCAGCGTGAAGAATCTATCGAAGGCCAGATTCGCGAGTGTACGGCCTATGCGGAAAAGAATGGCATCACCATCGTCAAGCACTATATTGACCGTGCCATCTCTGCCAAGACGGACAACCGCCCGGAGTTTCAGCAGATGATCAAAGACAGCGACAAAAAGCTGTTTGACATCGTGCTGGTCTGGAAGCTGGACCGTTTTGCCCGGAACCGCTACGACAGTGCCCGGTATAAGACCCAGCTGAAAAAGAATGGTGTCAAGCTTATGTCTGCCACCGAGATCATTTCGGATGGCCCGGAAGGTATCATTCTGGAATCGGTTCTGGAAGGTTATGCCGAGTATTACTCCGCTGATCTGTCCGAAAAGGTCATTCGCGGCATGACGGAAAACGCCCTGAAAGTCAAATTTTCTGGCGGTGCTATCCCTTTCGGCTACACCATCAACGCAGACCGCCGCTTTGAAATCGACCCACTCACAGCTCCCTTTGTAGCTGAAGCTTTCCAGCGGTACAATGACGGACAGACGATGCGGGAGATTCGGGATTGGCTCAATGAAAAGGGCATCAAGAATAAGCGCGGTGGGCCAATGACTTTCAATGTCATCCAGCACATGCTGAGCAACCGCCGATATATCGGCGAGTTGAAGTACCGGGACGTCCTGATTCCCGATGCGATTCCACCTATCGTGTCCGTAGAGCTTTTCAACGATGTACAGGAGAAGATGTTGAAAAACAAGAAAGCCCCTGCCCGTAGAAAGGCAGAGGACGACTATCTGCTCACCACCAAGTTGTTCTGCGGCTACTGTGGGGCGTTGATGTTTGGAGAGAGCGGCACGAGCCGGACGGGCGAAGTCCACCGCTATTATAAATGTGCTACTGCCAAAAAGCACAAGGGCTGCAAAAAGAAAACCGTCCGCAAACAGTGGCTGGAAGATCTGGTGGTCAACCAGACCATGCAGCTTGTCCGGGACGATGCTGCCATGGAATCCATTATTGCCAAGGTCATGGAGCTGCAAGACCGGGAGAACACCAACCTTCCCCTCTACGAGAAGCAGCTCCGGGATGCGGAATCGGGTATCCAGAATATGCTCAATGCGATTCAGGCCGGAATCCTGACCAGTTCCACCAAGGAACGGTTGGAGCAACTCGAAGAAACCAAGCGTGAGCTTGAAGCCCGTATTGCAGAAGAAAAGCTGGCGAAGCCGAAAGTAACCGAAGAGTTCATCCGGTTCTGGCTCCTGCGCTTTCGCAAGCTCAACATGAACCAGAAAGACCAGCGGCAAGCGTTGGTGGATACGTTCATCAATGCGATTTACCTGTATGATGATAAGGTTTTGATAACCTTCAACTATAAAGAAGGAACACAGACCGTCACCTTTGGAGAAGCGGCAGAAGCCGCATCAAAGGGAAATGGTTCGGATTTGGATTGCATTCCTGCACCAAGAAAAACCAGTACACAATGTGTACTGGTTTTTCTTTTTCGGTGCGGAAGAGGACTTGAACAGGGCGAC
>ENA-UEPG01000361-UEPG01000361.1-human-gut-metagenome-genome-assembly--contig:-NODE-361-length-48129-cov-8.714164_pt1 | contig 48129 bp, 43 predicted proteins | sample MGYA00242893_ERZ507902 | MGnify/ENA primary metagenome ERZ507902 (study PRJEB26167, sample SAMN06115491) | human gut metagenome | host: Homo sapiens | place: China:Gansu | collected 2015-04-23 | study...
TTATTTCGCAAAAATCAACTTTATCGGATCGCCAGCATGTTTGCATTGGGGCTATGTCAATCGTTCAAATTTATTTTAGACAGTAGTGTAATGTATTTGTTTTTGAAGAGCTTTTTGTGGCGATGCAGGCTAAGGTCTGATATCGGGTCAATACCCATGACGTCGAAGCCGATACCTTTGTAGTTACCTAGCAGAATAAAATCAAGAACATCATCATCGATGCAGGGGTAGTCACCAAAATATTCTTCGGATCCCCAAAACTTATCCCAGCCGGTATTAAATAAAAGGAAGTCCGCAGTCTCAGCGTCTTCTCTGGCCTCATTGACCTCTTTCATTGTTATAGGTTTTTCGGATTTCCGATGTCTACAGTCGATGACAAGCGCCTGACCGATGAACTGCGTCAGAGGCAATGCGTCAAGAGTGAGACCTTTTTCGTAGACATGAGACGGAGGATCAATATGTGTTCCTACATGCGAGTACATACGAATGAGCGTTTCGCGATAGCCGTCCTTTTCATAGGTAGCTACGGTTGTTAACTGCGGTTTTTCTGATCCTGGAAAAACCGGCATGCGTTCGTTTATAGCGTGACTTAAATCTATGACTTTCATTCCTTGCTCCATCCGCGGCAGCCTTTATCACCATTCTAATTCGTCAGGAATAAAAGGCTTCATATCTTTTACTCAGAGGTTTTGATTTCTCAGATTTGACTCAAACAGAGAGAAAAATCCACCTTTTATAGAAAATGAGAGAAATGAAAAAGTTCAAGGTTTTTTAGAATTTTTCCACACAGAAAGTGTTCTTAAAGGAGAGATAAATGAAAACCAAACGCGCTTTGTTATCGGCTGTCATTTCAGCTTGTTTCCTTCTGCAAGGCTCGGCTTTTGCTCTTGACGAACCTCAGACTCAAACTAAACCTCTTGTGTTAAATCAGTTGGGAGGCTTGGCCTTTGGCGGGACTGTTTCTCACAAGCCCAATGGTTTAACTTTCCATGGCGACCATGGATATGCACAGTATGTAATTCCGGTTAATGCAAAAAACTATCCCATCATACTTTGGCACGGCATCGGTCAGTCGGGCCGCAGTTTCGAAACTACACCGGACGGCAGAGAAGGCTTCCAAACCCTATTGCCGAGGGACGGCTGGGCGACTTATATCGTTGATCAGCCTCGCCGAGGCAGAGCTGGAAGAACTGAAGCAACAGAAGCAAAAAGTGAAATTCCGACCGTAACGAGTGAAGCCGGTGTTTGGAACGCTTTTAGATTAGGGCGCTGGGTTCCACCAAAACCCGCGACGGCAAACCCCAACATGCAGATGCTGCTGGATGGTGAAACCATTAACCAATTCATGAGGATGCAGACACCCGATACCGGTGCGCTCCCTCCGACAGAGGCATACGGATGGAAACTTGGCGAGGCTATGAGAGACCTTTTGAAGCGTACAGGTCCTGCTGTCGTCGGGACCCATAGTTACGCGGGCCAAATTGGTTGGTATGGTGCGATGAAATCCCCGGACTTGGTTAAAGCGGTTGTTGCCTATGAACCTGGACAAGTGGTTTACCCGGAAGGCGAAAAAGTTAAAGAAATGAATTCGGAAATTCCTCTTGTTCAGCAGAGACTCAACCCCGTCAGGATTTCAAAACAAGAATTTCTGAAGCTCACAAAAATGCCGATTTTTATAATCTTTGGAGATAATATTTCAACAAAATCGAGCAAGGTATTTAACGAAGAAGTTTGGCGCTGGGCCTTGTTTAATGCACGACAATTCGTGAACCTAATTAATAAATACGGCGGCGACGCCAAACTTATCCACTTACCGGAGATCGGCATCAAGGGGAATACCCATGCGTTGTTTTCTGACCTGAACAACAAGGAAATTCTTAAAATTACTGAGGAATGGCTGGCAGAGAAGGGTCTGGACAAGAACGACGACCCTCATCTTGCCCCCAAACGTCCTGTTTCCCCAGTGACTATTCCGCTGGAAAAATAAACGCATCAAATTCGTGAGTCTGATTGGAGCGATGAAATGGAAGAAACTCGAGAGGCGTTGGTTCAAAAACTTTTGGACATCTACTCGAAAGAAGGTAACTATGAAACTTCCGTCCCGGGCGTTTGGGTTCATCGCTCTGAACGTAACAAGGTTCCTAAACCGCATATTTATCAACCTATGATGATTTTTATCCTGTCTGGTACGAAACTCATCAAATTCGGTTCAGCGGAGAAAATCTTCAGTCCTCTAGATTATTTTTTAACGATCCTCACGGCGCCGGTGGTCAGTGGAATTGTAGGAGTTACTTCAGAGGAGCCGTATTTAGCGCTGTCTATTGATTTGGAGGCGGAAGTTATCACCTCACTTGCCTATGAGATGGGACTAAAACCACAGACCAATGAATCTGTGAAAGCGGCTTCTTCTGTCCCTATGAGTGCTGAGATGCAAGATGCGCTGGGGCGCCTTTGCAAGGTTATGAACAACGCTGAAGAGGCAAGGATTTTAGGTCCGATTCTTAAGCGTGAGATTTTTTATCGGGTTCTAACCGGTCCTTTGGGTTCTTCTGTTATCCGTTTCAATAGCTTGGGAACGTCTGATTATCAAATCGCACGCGCAGTAGACTGGATAAATATTAACTATAAAGAGCCGCTTTTAGTTGATGAGTTGGCTAAAAAGGTGTTCATGGGTCGATCCACCTTCCATCGGAAATTTAAAGAAGTTATGACTGTCAGTCCGCTGAGATTTCAGAAGGAGCTGAGACTTCAAGAGGCTCACCGCTTGATGCTGCTTAAAAATCTTTCGGTCACCCAGGCTTCATATGAGGTTGGATTCGAGGATCCGAAATTTTTCACTCGTGAGTACAAAAGCTATTTTGGTTTGTCGCCTCGAGAAAATATTAGAAAGATTAGAGCAGAGGAAGGCGTCAATTGATTTTTAGTGAAGAACGGAGAGAATTCTTCACCCTCGTTCGAGTAGCGGCCTGAGTTCAGAAAGGAGGGAAATGCCAATAGACGAGTTTTGGTTTTACTAACTTGAAATAATTCTGATAGAATCCCTCAGTCCATAGGAAAGGTGGCAGAGTGGTCGAATGCGCCGGACTCGAAATCCGGTATACGGTTATACCGTATCGAGGGTTCAAATCCCTCCCTTTCCGCCAAAATGTCTGTCTTATTCAGTCTCATAGAATCCTAAAAAATCAATAAAATCAAGGCATTGATTAGGTTCTATTGTCTTATCCTGTCTTATTTGGCCTTAGGGAATCTGAGTTATATAGATGTCTGTTTAGATGAGTAAATTCTTATAATTGGCATATGATCGTTTTTAGATGAGTAAGACGTATGCCAAGACTAGCCAACGCATTTACAGACATCCAATTACGCCACTTGAAGAAAGAAGGAATAACAGCCTTAGGAGGCGTCCAAGGGCTGTGTGTAAGAGTCGAGAATGGCAGAAAGACTTTTATCTTTCGTTATACATTCCAAAAGAAAAAGCGTGAAGTAACTATTGGATCTTATCCAGTCATATCCTTGTCAGAAGCTAGAGAAAAAGCAATGGGTTATAGAAGACTTCTATCGGAAGAAGTCGATCCTAAAGAGTGGAGAGATCGTCAGAGGGAAGAAAAAATTGAAAACGAGCGCAAAAAGGAACTTTCGGAGCTTAAATTCTCTACTGTTGCGGATCGGTATCTAGCTCACAGAGACACATTTTCTCCTTTCCCAATAAAGGAAAGGGATTTATTTCTAGGCAGGCTGGGGAATTACATTCTTCCTCAAATAGGAAGTAAAACGCTGGAAACAATTACTCCTTCAGACGTAGCCGACATTCTCTTACCACTATGGAACGAGCATCAAGCCCTTTGCAAGAAACTAAGACAAATCGTAAGACAGATTTTTTCCTGGGCTAAAGCCAAAGGACTTACTACAGTAGCCAATCCTGTTGATCCTCAGGTTCTTCAACATTTATTGCCGCAGATAATCAAAAAAGAAAAAAGACATCATGCCATGCTTGCAGTTGAAGACATTCCTAACTTCATGAAAGATCTGAGACAGCATCCCAGTATCTCGGCGAGGTGCCTTGAATTTGCCATCCTCACGGCTGTTCGCTCAGGAAACGCCAGAGAAGCAGAATGGGGTGAAATCAATTGGGATAAAAAGGTTTGGATCATTCCTGCCAAGAAAATGAAAGTTCCTTCTAACGGGGATCATGTGGTCCCGCTTAGTACACAAGTTCTTGAATTGCTGAAAAGCATTGAAGGAGTGAACGAATCCAAATACATATTTTTATCGCCTGCTACTAGTTCAGCACTTTCGGATACTTCGTTGAAGTCAGTTATCGAAAAGATGCATATTGAATCTTTGTTAAACGGTGGCAAAGGCTATTTTGATCCTAAGCAAGTCAAAAAATCCGGTAATCGGTGTATAGCTACTCCTCATGGTCTTGCAAGGGCTTCATTTAGAACGTGGGCACAAGATGATGAGTTAGGCAACGATAGAAGGTTTTCTGAAAGGACGGCTGAATTGTGCTTACATCACAAGGCTTCCGATTCATATAAAGGAGCTTACGAGCGCAACGAAGCCATGAAAAGTAGAATAGAGATGATGCAAGCTTGGTCGGATTATTGCTTTCAAGGGGAAGAATAAAAATGACAAAAATATTTTTTAAGGAATGGACGGTAAAAGGGGCTTATCCGCACTTTTCTGACTTCTTTTCTGAAAAAGAATTTGAAGATAGTTTTATGAACTGGCTCGAAAAGAAAAGTGAAATCGTTACCGAGCCTCACGATGGCTTTAATAAAAAGTATTTTTCCAATCTTTTTTCTAAGACGCTTTACTACCGCTCGAACGAGGTACTCCAAGCATCTTTTCCTGTCTGGCTGTTTGAAGAATGGAAAAATAAAAATCGAAAGCTTAAGAACGAGACAATACCTTCTCTTAAGGAAGCTCTTGTGGAGGGATTAGGCCGAGAAGCTTACTCGATCTATTCAGAGGACAAAATTCCTGTTTTCAAATTGCTTGATGACATTGAAGTGGTCAGAAATAAAATCTTTGAAGAGAAAATAGCTAACGACAGAGACGACGTTAAGGAGCACTTTTTGAAACAAGGTTGGAGTGAAAGAGCCGCTGTAACCTTGCAAACTATTTGTATGAATAGTCTGCGCATAAAGAAAGTAAAGGCACGCAAGATAGTCTTTTGTACTATTAAACCTGTTAAGCGTCCAACTCCATAAAACTCCTTAATTTTTCCAAGCCCAAAGTTTCTGCCCCTTTGGGCTTTTTTTGTACATGAGCTCACAAAACCTTCACGTACGCTTTGCGTACATAAGACTTTATTGAAGTTATGTACGTATTCAAGATGAACGATGTCTTTAATGCAAATAAGTACCAACTATGTACATAACTGATTTTTTTGCTTTCTAGGTGCAACGCCTCCGAGGTTAATTTTTGTCTTTTAACCCAAGATATGTACACAACGTCGTGTACATATCCCCACATTTATTTAAAACGTAAATGACGTATGGAAGCCAAAAACGGCAACCCTCTAATGCAATAACGCATTAGGGACGTTAGGAGCTCAAACATGAGACTCAAATATATTCGAGCCAAAGAATTGGCTGATTTATTAGGCGTCAACAAATCAACTATATGGCGTTGGGTTAAAGAGAAATCAGACTTTCCTAAACCGATAAGAATTTCAAAAGGTGTAACCGTTTGGAATTATTGGGAAGTCGATCTTTGGGTAAATCAAACTGCAAATAATCAATAGGAGAAAAACATGTTAGATGAAAAATGGATTAAAAAGGTTGAAAAAAATATAACTAGAAAAATAAAAATAGATATAGATAATAATGAATTCCTTGAAGAAATTTTCGGAGATTACATCGATAAGGACAAACAAGTCCTTGTGTGTAGCATAGATAACGTTAAGGCGAAGAATTGGCCTGTACATCCATGGAAACATGACGAAAGATTTTCCCGTGATCAGAATAATTACTTTAGTGTTTCTCTGTTCAGATCGACAAGGGAGGGACAGTGGAATAGAGAACGCAAAAATGTCATAAGCACTTGTTGTATAGTTTTGGACGACTATACGGTAAGCAGTCTTATTGACAAAAATAAAAGAAAGAGTCTAATTGATGAAGAAAAAGAAAAGACTAAAATTCCATTCAATAGGCTTCCACTTAAACCCACTTGGATTGTGAGAACGTCGGAAGGAAATACTCAAGTAGGTTATAAGTTAAAAACTCTTGTTACTGATACAGAGCTAATTGATTACATTTATTGGTGGTTAAGAGAGCATAAACTCACAGATAAAGGCGGATACTCCAATAAATTAATGAGACTTCCAATTGGGAAGAATACTAAATACCATACAAACAATTCTTGTTTTCTTGTCGAATGGAACCCTGAATTAACCTACCAAATCAGCGAGATAATGAGTGCCTTTAAAATCGAAAGGCTTGAAGGCGAGAATTCACTCCTCCCATCCTTTACTAACGATACCTTGGAAGGTAATGCTCTAATTAGACCTTGCCCTGAAAAGGGGTTCGTTTTTAAAAAAGCAATGGAAAAGGGATTAGAACCTCGCGAAATTGAAAAGGGCAAATATGAATGCATTTGCCCATGGTCAAATAATCATACTACGACAGGAAAAACAGCTGTCTTCTATACAGCCAATAAAAATTTTTTAAAGGGTGCTTTTAGCTGTCTGCACGACCATTGTAAAGACAAAAAACTCAAAGAGTTCTTAAACTTCCTAGACCTAGGAGAAGAGTATGCGTATGGGAAGGACCTTATTCAGCTCGAAACACAAGAAGAATGGTTGCTCTTTGATGCTTTCTCATATAGCCTCATAAAAACAAATCGGATCTATAAAAAGTCTGGCAAACTGGTCTATCTCACAAGCCATCCCATACGAAGTGAATTACTAACAGATGGAACTTTGGCAAGTTCTCTCTCAAAGGTTGCAAAGTGTGGTGCACCGACAAATAAAGGAGAGTGGCGGCCGCGGGAGTTGAGCTCGTACACGCTTAAAAAGTTTCTTAATTGTCAGTCGTTATCACGTATTCCCGAACTCAATGGAATCGCAAGAAACCCTCTTATTTTGCCAAATGGAAAATTGATTTATGAAAAGGGTTATGACTCCAATAGCGGGTTATTCATTACAAAAGCTTTTTCAGAAGAGAAAGCAGAACTGATTGAAAAAGCAACAAAAGAAGACGCCCAGGTTGCTTTAAAAAAACTACTTAGAGAATTTCGTTATTTTCGGTTTTGTTCCCCAGTGGATGAATCGGCAACATTGATGGCTATTTTCACCGCCGTCGAAAGACAAGCACTTAACACAGCATCAATGTTTTTAGTTTCAGGTAATGACTATGGGGCGGGAAAAAGTTGTTTAAGTGAAGTCATTGCAGCTTTTGCAACACCTGATCAAAACTTGGGTTCTCTTACTTTTCCTAGGCTCAAAGAAGAATTCTCAAAAACATTATTTTCTGTATTTTTACTTTCACCTGCTTGTATTTATTTCGACAATGTCACAAGGGACATATACGACAATCCTGAACTAGCGTCAGCTCTAACATCACCCTTTTATTCTCAGAGATATTTGGGTGGTAATCAAATACGTACTGTTAGTACACGGACTTTTATTCTCGCGAACGGCAACAAAATCACAGTACGCAAGGATCTTTTAAGACGGACTGTTTACATCTCAGTTGATAAGGGCGACGGTTCTGACATTATGTACACAAGCAAAACGGGAGAGAAGGAGCAATTAGCTGAGCATGTAAAGAAGTGCAGAATGCGTTTAATTAGTTATGTCTTAATCATCATTAAAGCTTATTTAAACGAAGGTGCGCCGACTATAAGCAAAAAGAGCTTCAAATCCTTCCCCGATCAAGATAAATTGTGCAGACAACCTTTATTGTGGCTTGGAATGAAAGACCCTCTTACGAGAACATTTAAAGCCCAGGAAGAGGATCCGGATAAAGTGGCTTTTGCAAGCCTTCTCAAAGAACTGCGAATGGCATTCAAAAATCGAAGTTTTACGACCCTCGATATTAAAAATGTCATTCAGGAAAATCCTGATAACCGAGTGAAATGGGACGGAATCTTGTCTCAGCTGGAACTTAATACATCAGAGGATGAAAATTCAGCTTATCTTGATACTAAACGATTAAGCAATTATTTAACTAGACAGGCAGGCGATCACGAAAACAACTTATATTTGAAGAAACTCAGCCAACAGCAAAATCACCAGGCAGTTTTTCAAGTGTTACGAAAGTCGGAGCTTTCTAGAGATCCTAATTAGATTTTTTTAAGGGAACCTAGGGAACTAAGGGAATAGATCTTAAAAAAATAATTTTTGATAAGTGGGATTTAAGAGTACTACTAGCCCTTTGCCACATCTTCCCTATGTTCCCGTCTCCATATCTTAAATTTTATTGCGTACAAGATGCGTACACAAAACTTAATTTCAGAGGTTTTAAATTGATTAATTCATATATTTTTAATGGTGTTAAAGCATCGGCGATATTATTCAACAGAAGAGGAAAAAGTAAAGAAACTTTAATTGTGGACACGCAACGTACACCAATCTTTGGTCTATTGAATGGCGTTAAAGACAGGAAAGAAACTCGGCCGTTTTTACTCTGTTTGGGTTTTCCAAAACAAAAATTAAACAGGCTGATAAAAGGTCTTACGGGTTGTATTATCGTGAAAATTAACACTCAAGAAGAAGTTATTCTTATAGTGAAGAGCCTAAAAAAATTATTTCCTCGCGCCAGCATTGAGATATTAGATTTTCCAAAATTGAACAAACTGATACGAGAGCACCATTTATACAGATGAGTGTTCCTGTGTACTAGAAGATTTGGTTTCTGATAAAAGATTTTCTTTCTAAATCTTCTTTGGGTGAGATATTGGGTTTTGGCAACTCACTTAAAACGGAAGATTCTTCTCTTTTGAGATTGCGTTGCGTTATTTCTTGAGGCGCCGTAACGACATTATTTTTACTATTGGATGTGTTACTGGAGCCATGATTGAAAAAGCCAACCAACCACAGAAAAACTACTGCGATTAGGATTAATTTGATACCACCCATTAATTCCAAAAAAATATTTTTTTGTCGGTACTGACGACCTGATGAAACAATCTTCCCTTTTTGGGGGAACATGAAATTCCACCAAAGATAAAGCCGTCCCAGCAACACAAAGACGGCCACCACCTCGACTCCATAAAAGAAATACGTCATGGGTTTCCGCTCATTCGATCTTAAAAAATTTGCTCCCTTAATAATTTCTCTTTTGGTTTATTTCTCGGTAGGGGTTGTTGGGGTGTTTTTACAACGTCAGGTTCAGGACTAATTTGTTCAGTAGGCACCTGATGTACAGTCACTGGTTTAGAGACCTCATTTACTTTTCTCTCCTGATTCTTTCTTGTTCCGTAGGGGTCAGACCAAGTGTCTCCAGTTGTAAAAAAATAAGTTCCGATAACATAGACAACTAGAACAAAGATATGAAGTTGTAATGACCAGCAACTTGGTATTTGAGAATCTTCCTTTTCAGATACTTCTTCATTGGGAGTTTCTGTGGAAGAAACGTTGTTGATAGAGGGTTCATGTGGAAATTCAACTTCATTTTTGGTATCAACTACAGCTTCTGTCTTTGCAGAAGCATCCTCTTTCAGCTCCCTTTGAAATTCCGCCCAGTCAAGGTCATAAATTTTTCTTTTATTCTCGTCGGATAATATTTCATAAGCAGAGTTTATCTCCTGCATTTTATCGGTAGCATCGGCTTCATGGTATCTGTCAGGGTGATACATCATGCAAAGGGCTTTGTAAGCTGCTCGAATAACGGCCGGCGATGCGTCTTCTCTTACATTCAAAATCTCGTAAAGGTTTTTCATGTTAATTCCTCGTACTTGAGTTATATTCGACCACTACGAGGTCCTCCAAGTCTCTACCCCCGACGGTCTTTTTTAATTTGACCCAGTAGTTTGGCCTTTTTCTCCCTTCTTCAAAGTCGTATTCAAATTTGCAAATTTTCGACCCTTCTATAACATTGTCAGGTTTACCCCAGCTGTATAAAACAGCTACACCTGAAGCCCCAACCCAAATCTCCCCTAACTCGATCATTTCAACCTCTTCCGGGGAAAATTGTTCTAATAATTCCTGATGTCTCTCTAACTCTTTTTCTTCTTGATACATATCCCAAGCCTTTCTTTTGATTTCGGCTTCATTACGGTATTGAGCTGTACGCCATTCTTTGCGTCTTTCAACTCCAACGAGAAACCAGGCACCGAGGCAAAAAGAAAAGATTGTGTATACCAATGCTTCTCCTGTTGTGGTGTTGTGAGATAACCAAACTGCAAGAATACAAAGAGGAATAAGAGCTTTAATGATATAGTTCATTACTTATTTCCCCAAAAAATGAAGGTCGCGTTGAACGGTTCTTTGAATTCTTTTCCGATTTGTTCGGCAGAACACTTTAGCTTAGGCTCTCCCCCTTGTGTGTGAGAGCGGGTGATAAATTTAACTTTGACCACCTCAGATTTTTTATTTCCTTGTATTTCTCCTACTGAAAAGAGAACATCCGGTAGCGCCTTGTAATTTGTTAAGGATTCCGATGTTCCCCATTTTACGGGCCGAAGTTCCTTAATAATTCCGCCGTCTTCATAAGTGAGGGTTTGCTTCGAACCGTGAATTTCAGCTAATAATTTTTGCTTTTTATCAAATAGTTCGATATTGATATTTATGAATTTATAGTAGGTACCGTTCTCATCCTCACTGCAAACGTAATCGACAACTCCGACACCATGAAGTCTCATCAATTCTTTGTAAGAGCCAAGGGGTTGATAACGGGTTGGCACAGGTTGCTCAAACATATCTTTTAAAGATATTGAGGTGCATCCAACAAGCGTTGTTAAACACATGCCAAGAAGTATGGGTTTTACTTTATTCATTTGTTTCCTTGGGTGATTTTGTTTATAAATCCTTTAGGGCACTAATATGCTTTCTTTGAATTTCTGCTTTATTTGAGAAAAGTCTTTTTCAACTAGCTTATCTCTGAACCGATTTTTAGGAGGCTGAGGCTCCTCAGTTTTCGGAGGCCGAACATCCTCAGCAGAAGCATTAATTAAAAACTGGCTACAGGGTTTACTTTTCCCGTTGATGGAACATTTTGAGTCAGAGGTTTTGAACTTTTCAGTATCAAAATAGATCCAACCAACATCTTCATTTTGGTTGTGGATAATTATCTTTGCTAACGCTGTTGCGGTTGGTATGTTGAAGTTTGTATAGATGTCTATTCCGATTGCATGACCGTATTCATAGTTCGGAAAGATAAGGAAGTAACGCCCATCATTAAAAAATGTAAGAAAGATTTTTTCAAAATTACAAGCTCCCACTCCAACTCCAACGGCGGAGATCCTGTCTTCGGAAACAGAGATAGGACTTCCCCAATATTCCTCAAGTTTTTTATAAAGTTGACTAATTTGTTTATTTTTAGTAAATATTTTCTTTATGGGCGGGTAGTACAGAATCGCGATGGGAGGTTTGCCTTCTAAGTCGGAACGAGAAAGATTATCTTCGTACAGACTGTGTGGGTTGAGCTTCCTAACTTCGCTTAATTGATTTCCGTATTTATCAAAAGTTAAAACAATGTCAATCCACCGATAGGAGTCATTGTCTTTGGCTGGCACAAATACCTTTATAAACTCTCCGTCCTTGAATAACCGAACCTCTTCGGAATTGCCGTCAGGCGAGTCTGTGCGACCTAAAAAAGGCATAGGAAGAGAAAAAATTCTCCAGCTTTTATCTTTTGCAACTCTCAATAAATAGTACTCTCCGGGATTTTTATTTCCTCCGCCCCATCCATAAAGCAACAGGTAATCCGCATTGTTGAGAGTTTCTTTATCCGAAAAACCGGCAAGCGAATAGGTGTCATCAAGTAATTCCTGTTGGTCAAGACAAAAAGATTTTAGGCCAACCTCATCTTTCTTGATTTGCAGTATTCCTCCTACAGTCGAAATTTTGCTTTCTTCCTCTACGGCCTCATTAGATTCTGCGTTAACGCTAGTGGCTAACGCCATCAATAAAAAGATAATGAGTTTTTTTAACATATTTCTTTCAATGTACTTTTTGTATAACTGGAGGTTTCTATAACGGAAAGTGCTACGAAAATAATAAGGAGGATGCGTCGAAAGGTTTCCTCCGAAAATCGCCGTCTGAAATCATTAACGTCAAACCTTCTCGGATTGATTTTTCAGAAATTTCGTCGCTTCCAATTAAATAATTTTTGTCGAATAGCGCTAAAGCGTCCTTAAAGCACTTAATTAAGTAATCTTGTGTCGGCTGTACGTGGATTCCTTTTTTAGTGAGTAAGTAAAGAAGAAAAGTATCTATAAGGGTACTTTCCATCCAAAGAGAAGCACAGTTATAGCCAAAAAACCACTGTAGTCGGGCTTGTCTAATCCCTTGAGAAATAAGCTCTTTGTTTGATCCCATAAGACAAGAGCTCATGATTAAACCAATTGAGCCATTGAACTTTTTTTCTTTCTGAACGCTGGCAATAGTTTCAAAGACAGTACCAAATTGAGTGCTGGCGATTTTCTTTCCTGATCCGTGACCAGCTATCTGTAATATTATTCGGCGATAGCAAGGATTTAAGAACTCATTGAGTGCCTCTCGAAGACTCTCTCTCCCGTAAAAATGGGAGTAGTAAAAGTCAAAACTATCTGAGAAGGCTTTTATTCCATCAATAAAGGGCTTAATACTAGCCGTGTTATAAGGACTAATTTCCGTACCCCAAACTCTTTCTAACGTGATAACAGCAGTTGAATTCACTTTCTCTTACTTCTTTATATTTAAAATGGCAAAATAGAAGCAGATAAATACCCCTTGTTAATTAAAACTATAGAGGAAGTGAAGAAAATTAGGAAATTGTTTTAGATGAGTGTTTAGATGAGTAATTTCTAAAACCACATGTAACTTATTGATTTTTATAGTCTGTTCTAATATCTCCCTTCCGCCATTTTTCCACTTAATTCCCCCTTAACACATTTTCTCCTCTCTACGAAGGCTTCGGCATTTCAGAGAAAACTGATAGTATCTTTAATAGCTTTATTCTTGTTTAGAAATGTTCTTTAAAAGCTTAGCAGTAAGCCGATTAGTGTAATGTTGTAACCATTTTAAGTGAGTTCCCCGCGCAAGCGGGGATGAACCGATGGCTGCCGATACTCCTGTAATCGCGGCTAAGAGTTCCCCGCGCAAGCGGGGATGAACCGTAAAAATCACAAAATCTGTTTTGACAGTAGTCGAGTTCCCCGCGCAAGCGGGGATGAACCGTTTTGGTGCTCGCCCATGATTGTGCCAACTATGAGTTCCCCGCGCAAGCGGGGATGAACCGACAACCGAAGAGGCCGAGAAAAAAGGATTCCGCGAGTTCCCCGCGCAAGCGGGGATGAACCGTCTAAGGAGAAAATAATAATGCCAGCTTTTCTGAGTTCCCCGCGCAAGCGGGGATGAACCGCGCTGACAGATCCGATTGCAATTTTCAGAGATGAGTTCCCCGCGCAAGCGGGGATGAACCGGTAAACGATTTGTTATTGGCAAACGTTTTCTGGAGTTCCCCGCGCAAGCGGGGATGAACCGGAGCATCAGGCGAAGCAACCGCTAAAACGGATGAGTTCCCCGCGCAAGCGGGGATGAACCGTAGCGATCTACGACGACCAGGGCCAGAAGGTCGAGTTCCCCGCGCAAGCGGGGATGAACCGGTAGTTTCCTCCATGAATGTCGAGAAGTTGGCGAGTTCCCCGCGCAAGCGGGGATGAACCGAGATATTCGTTTTCATTTTGGGGGTTACGCTGGAGTTCCCCGCGCAAGCGGGGATGAACCGATTTTGAGGATGGCGAGGTCGTCAGCACCCAGGAGTTCCCCGCGCAAGCGGGGATGAACCGATTTCACTTTCGCCAGATCTTCAGTGGAAATCGAGTTCCCCGCGCAAGCGGGGATGAACCGTTTTAATCGGAGATAAAAATGCAGACTGGATACGAGTTCCCCGCGCAAGCGGGGATGAACCGGCTTGAATCTGTCTCTGTCGTAGTCTCGAAAAGAGTTCCCCGCGCAAGCGGGGATGAACCGTCTCAGCAGGGTAAATCGTTCGTCGATTCTTTGAGTTCCCCGCGCAAGCGGGGATGAACCGGATTTAATTCTCCCGATTTATTCTGTTCATTCAGAGTTCCCCTCGCAAGCGGGGATGGTTCGGACTTACACTGCATGAAGGTAATGCTGGAGAGTTCTCCGCTCGAGGAAAATGATTGTCAGAAGCTTAGAAATTGCCTAGCTTTTCCTGTTTTGAAGAGAGGGTAAGGTCTTAGATTTTTTCCTTTTTAATTTGAAGCGATCCAATTGAACTTTTCAAAAGGTAAGGTTTCCTTGTGTACATTCAATTAGCAAGCTAAGTAATTCTACTTTGGTTTTGGTTGGACCGCTTCGTTGTAAAATCTCAAAATAAATCAAATTCAACCCCTTGACAGCGTCCTTTGTATATATTGAAAAAATTGTATTGTTTCCTCGAGGGTTCGAGCCATGGAAATGGACCTAACAACTAGAATTATCGCCATTGTTGTTCTCATTCTTTTCAGCGGTTATTTCTCTATGGCAGAGATTTCGCTAGCCGCATCTCCTAAAGTTAAATTGCATCAAGCATTAGATGCGGGGGATAAACGAGCACAAAAAGTGCTGGATCTTCAAGTTAAACCAGGTCCGTTCTTCTCAGTGATTCAAATTGGCCTAAATGCCATTGCCATCTTGGGAGGTATTATCGGTGAGACGCTTTTTTCTCCGTTCTTTGAGGAGCTGTTCCTTTATTTCTGTTCTCCTGAACTGGCTTCTTCCTTAGGGTTCTTCTGCTCTTTCTTTACGATTACGATGGTTTTCGTGCTGTTTGCAGACTTGATTCCCAAACGTATCGGTTTAAATAAGCCTGTTCCTTTGGCCTTGATGCTCATCGGTTCGATGATGTTTTTAATTTGGCTCTTCAAACCGTTCGTTTGGCTGTTAACAGAGATGAGCAACGGCATCCTTAAACTCATGGGATTGCCGACAAAGAATGAAACCACGATTACCAGCGAGGATATTCTTGCTACTGTCGGTGCTGGAACAGAAGCCGGCCTTTTGGACAGCAGTGAGCAGGAAGCGATCGAAAACGTGATGTCTCTCGAAGATCGTTTAGTTACGAGCGCCATGACTCCTCGAGATTCGGTTACTTATTTCAAAATCAGCGATACCTTTGAGAAGATTCGCCCATTAATCGAAAGCAATCCGCATAGTAAATACCTGGTTTGCGATTCGACAATTGACCGAGTGTTAGGTTACGTTGACTCCAAGAACTTGCTTTGTAAAGCTCTGGAAAATGACAAATTCTCTTTGAAGGAAAAGGGTCTGGTTAAAACTATTCCGATGATTCCGGATTCTCTTTCTTTATCTGAAGCACTCGATACGTTTAAGAAGCAGGGCAGAGACTTTGCCGCGGTTGTCAATGAATATGCTTTAACGGTCGGCATCATTACGTTAGGCGACGTCATGAGTACAGTGATGGGTAGCCTCGTTCAAACAGAGGAGAACTCATACATTGTTCAGCGTGATGACGGTACGTGGCTGTTGGACGGTTCAACTCCGATTGAGGATGTGGAGCGGACCTTTGAAATAGAGAAGATGCCGGAAGAAGAAACCTATGAAACCATCGCCGGCTTCATGATGTACATGCTTCGCAAGATTCCGAAGTTAACCGATAAGGTGGAATACGCAGGCTATCGCTTCGAAGTGATCGACATGGAAATGAATCGAATCGACCAGATATTGGTGACCAAACTGCCGATCACCAAGGAGGATCCCGATTAGTTTTAGTTGAAAGCGGTTGAGCCGAAAGGTTCAGCCGCTTTGTTTTAGAAGTTAGGCTCAAAAATTCCGTAAACCACAATGCCGACAATCAGCGCGGCCAAAATGGCAATGAGCCATGTGAAGAACGTCGTCTTTGGCGGACGTTCAATCTTGTCCAGTTCGGCATTGCATTCGGGACAGTGCGTAGCGATGAGGCGGCCTTCTTTGAATTCAGCTTTAGGCAGGATTGGTTTTCCGCAGTGCGGACATTTCATGCGAAGATCAACGCTGGCACTGCTGCTACTGGAATCGTGGAGGGCTTGGGAGCGATGAAACAGTCGAATAGCAAAAGGCTGATCCTCAATCAAATTAAACTCAACAACGTCTTTTAATACGGGTAGGTAGCCCGTTTTCAGCTGGTCGGATACAAAGGTGTAGATGTTGCCGTGTCCGCAGTTGATTTTCCCTGCGTTTCCGTTATCCAATACTTCCGTTACAACGCCCTTTAAAACAGGGGTTTTCGGATCAAGCTCATTTGTCATTTGTAATCTAAATCTCTTCGTTTATTTGAGCAAATTAAACTAAAAAGGAAGTCCAAAACGGACAAATCACTCAAACTGAGGAAAACTGAAGTCTATTACGCAACTTTGAATTACCCATGTTTTCTGCCTAGAAAGGCAAGCCGTAAAACGGATTAATCCGTCTTAACTCGGTTAAACTCATTCTCTCATCAATAAAAAATAACAATACGGCTGATCCCATGGAAATAACATTTGGCGTGTTGATATTTTGTATCGTTGCGTTCTTCGTTGCAGGATTTATTGACTCAATTGCAGGCGGCGCCGGATTTGTGACGGCTCCCTCGCTTCTGCTGATTGGGATGCCGCCGCACATGGCGCTCGGAACAGGAAAGCTAGCGACAAGTATCGGCTCCGTTGTGGCGCTTTGGACTTTTTGGCGAAGCAACCTAATTTTGAAGAAGATCGTTCCTGTCGGCGTGCTCTCCGCCATGGCGGGTGCTTCTTTCGGCGCGTTTTGTGCGCTTCAGATTGACGGCGCAACCATGGGCAAGGTCATTGTGATCATGCTGCCGCTCGGGATTCTGTTTACAGTTCTCACCGGCGGTTTCAAACTCACGGAAGGGGAACTGCCTAAAGATCACTTCTGGCTTCGTGTTGTTCTCATCGGTGTATTAATCGGTTTTTATGAAGGATTTTTTGGTCCGGGCGCCGGAACGTTCTTTTTGATTGCGCTGCATGTGTTTTTAAAGATCGGAATGGTCCAGTCGTCCGGCACTGCCAAGGCTTTTAATATCGCAGCCAACTTTGCTGCGTTTATGACTTTTGCTTCCGGTGCTGCCGTTTGTTATGAAATCGCCATCCCGTGCGCCATTGCCAGCATGCTGGGAAATCGAGTAGGGGCTTATTACGCGATTAAGATCGGCGGTAAATTCGTCCGAAACATTCTCTACATCGTTCTAATTATTTTGATGGTTTCGCTGGTCTACAAATTTTTTATTGCTTCCTAAATTCCAAGTATTAGGCAATAGGTAAAAATACTTCACGCTGCCGCGTCGCGTTTACGGAGCAACCACTGGTGACGAACTACAGATGGTGGGTTAAAGTGGAGAAATATAGTTGAATGACCAGTAAAGCAGGGCACAATCTCGTTGCGGCTCAACCCTTCCTGATAAATTTCCATCGTTAAGAAAAAATGCAAGTTATTGAGAATAAAGAGAATTTCAGCGGAAGTCGTCTTTGCGTTTCTGCGACAGGATCCGCCTTCATGGACGGTTTTGTCCTGACGTCTCAAGGCTTCATTTTTCTTCTTGCCCAAAGCGTCTTTCAGTTTTCTGCACTTGAACTCGGACTTGTAGCAACAGCCTATGTATTGGGAAGCTTTATCGGCTCCATGGGATTTGGCAAAATCGCCGACGTTTACGGAAGGGCGGTTCTTTTCCGAACTGTTCCCTGGTTCGTTGCAGCTTTATCGATTGCCCAATTCGTTAATTTCAGTCCCTTAAACTGGTTTATTTCAAGATTTTTGTTTGGTTTAGCGATTGGAGGGGATTCTCCGATCGCTCAAGCCATGCTGTCTGAGAACTCTCCCAAATCTCTTCGTGCGAAACGGTTGGTTCTCTTAATGACAGCTTGGTTTATCGGTGCGATAGCCGCGGCTGTTTGTGCCTATATGACGGTTAAAGCCGGTCTGCCCTGGGAGTTTTTTGCTGCGATTCCCTGCGTTATCGGACTGATCTTAGGAGTTGCTCGTTTTAATGCTCCGGAGTCCGTTCAGTGGTTAAAAAGCAAGGGCCGAATCAAGCAAGCGGAGGAGAGCCGTCTTCGTTTAGGTATTGAAGCTGAAGAAGCAAAACATGAAGTAAAGGCGGCTCATCAGGCAGCCTTGTTTAAGCCAATAAACCTAAAAAATCTTGCATACCTTTCTGTTTTTTGGATTTGCCAAGCGATTCCGGTAACGGTTCTTTTGATGTTCGGCCCGGTTCTTATCGGAGCATTAGGAACTTCGAACTTTGACACTGACGTTGGACAACTGGTCCTGACTGACTCATTCTTCCTTATCGGCAGCCTTGCCGCCATAAAAATTGTTCCGCATTTTGCACGCCGGCCCGTCATCTTGTGGACTTTCGGAATTATGGCTGTGTCCTTGGCTCTCTTGTCTCCGGGCCAAGTCCTAACAAATTTCGTTGTTTGTCTGTTGCTCTCGATCTACGCATTGAGCTATGGCGTCCAGAGCGTATTGGATTATGTTTATCCGGCTGAATTGTTTCCTACATCCATTCGTTCCACAGCACTCGGCATTCTCGGAAGTGTCTCCAGGGTCGGTGTTTTTGTCGTAACCCTCGGTTTCCCAATGGCTTTTGAGGGTTTGGGCGTCAGCAGTGTACTCTTGATCGGTGCGGCTATATCCATGTTCGGTTTCGTTATTTCATGGCTTTTTGCCCCAGAACCGTCCCATCATTAATCGGTTCGTTCTAAAAATATGGGGGAAAATACTTAGGATTGTTGCATTAATCAAACAGTCCAAACAGACTGTTTGATCCTATAATTCTCTCAACAGTCTAGTTAGACTGTTTTGATTAACGAACATTTCTCTTCGGTAAACACTATGTTCAAAACATCGATTCTTTTTACTGCATTACTTTCTGCGGCTGCTCTTACTTCTGTTTCTGCTGCTCCTGTTCAGACAGAAGGTACCGGCATCGGTAAACACGGCGATATCAAACTTGCCGTGACTTTTGACAACGGCAAAATCCAGGATATCAAAGTTCTGGAAGACCACGAAAACAAGGTCTTGGCCGCCAAGGTCTTCACAGATCTCAAAGATGCTGTTATCGCCAACAACTCCGTTAAGGTCGACGGTATTGCCGGCGCGACTTTCTCCTCTAAAGGTTTCTTAAACGCCGTCAGTGATGCAGCAAAGAAAGCCGGTGTCAAACTCTCCGACAAGGTCAAGAAAGATAAAAAAGCTGACGCAGCCATGCCTGCCGTTCAGAATTACGACGTAGTGGTTATCGGCGCTGGCGGTGCGGGTTTTGCTGCCGCAGTTGAAGCTAAGAGCAAAGGCGCTAACGTTGTTCTTATTGAAAAAATGCCGACCGTCGGCGGAAACTCTCTGATTTCCGGCGCTGAAATGAACGTTCCGAATTCTTGGGTTCAGAACAAACTCAATATTAAGGACGACACTCCTGCCAGAATGGCTGCCGATACGCTTAAGGGCGGCGACTTCCAGGGCGACCCTGAAATCGTCGGCGTTATGACAACGAATGCTCTTCCGACAGCTGAGTGGCTGAGAGACACGGTCGGTGTCAATTTTGAAAAAGACAACGTCTTCCAATTCGGCGGTCACTCCAGAAAAAGAGCCCTGATTCCGGAGGGCCATACCGGTACAGAAGTCATTACCAAGTTCTCTGCTCTTGCCGACAAGATGGGCATTCCGGTTATTACTAACATGAAGGCCGAGGAATTGGTCAAAGACAAAGACGGCCGCGTGGTTGCCGTGAAAGCTATTTCCGGCGGTAAGGAGTACACCTTCAACGCTAAAGGCGGTGTTGTTTTAGCTACCGGCGGTTTCGGCGCCAATGCTCAGATGGTTAAGAAGTACAACCCTGCTATTGACGAACGCTTTAAGACAACCGACGCCCCCGGAACCACCGGTGAAGCTCTGTACATGGCAGAGAAGGCCGGCGGCCAGCTCGTCAATATGGGCTACATCCAGACCTATCCGATCTGCGACCCGATCTCCGGTGTGATCGAACTGATTGCAGACGCACGTTTTGACGGCGCCATTTTGGTTAACCAGGAAGGCAAGCGTTTCGTTGAAGAACTCGAACGCCGCGACGTCATCTCCAACGCTATCCTGAAGCAGCCCGGTGCTTACTGCTATGTTCTGTGGAACGACAACATCGGTAAGATTTCGAACACCGTGAAGATTCACGACACGGAATATAAGACCTTCACGAAGCAGGGCATTATGCACACGTCCGACACACTGAAGGGTGCAGCAGACTACTTCCACATTCCTTACGCCAACCTCAAGGCCACGGTTGACCGCGTCAGCCAGATGGCTAAAGACGGCGGCAAAGACTTAGACTTCCACAACCGCGGCGGTCTGAAAGATCTGTCTACCGGCAAGTATTACATCATCAAAGCCGTTCCTTCTACACACCACACGATGGGCGGTTTGAAGATCAATACCAAGGCTGAAGTTTTGGATAAAAACGGCAAGCCGATTCCGGGCCTCTTTGCAGCCGGTGAAGTCACAGGTACGACCCACGGTACCAACCGTCTCGGCGGCAATGCCTACACAGACATCATGGTCTTCGGCCGTATTGCTGGTGACGGAGCTGCTGCTGAGGCCAAAGCTCGTTAATCCTTAATTATTTAAATATCTAATGAATCAGATCCTCCCGCCAAGTACGGGAGGACCGGGGGCTTTGCGCCCCCAATTTTCTGCCCTTGGAAATTCAAAATGAAAACATTAAAGTTAAGTGCGTGTGTAATTGCTATCTTTGCAGCTATGAACGCAAATGCCGTCGAACTCAACGGAAAAAATCTGACTCAGCAAGATGCTTGGGCCATCGCCGAGGGCGCTCCTGTCAGTATTGCCCCTGAAGCAATGAACCGCGTGCAGAAGTCTTATGACCTGGTTTTGGATGCCGCTAAAAACGGTCGAGAAATTTACGGTCTCACCGTCGGTGTCGGTCTCAACAAAGACCATAAAGTCCTTTCTGCCAACGGTGAATTAAGTGACGAAGTTAAAGCAGCCAGCCGCCGTTTCAACTACAGCACCTTGAGAAGTCACAGCGTTGCGGCCGGTCCGATTCTTGATCCGAAACTGGTTCGTTTGGCCATGGCCATTCGTTTGAACACGCTGCTCAACGGCGGTTCCGGCGTCCAGCCGAGAGTTGCAGAACTTTATGCCGAATTCTTGAATAAAGGTGTCACACCGGTTATCCCGACAAAGGGCAGCTTAGGGGATGCTGACATTACTTTAGCTTCACACGTCGGTTCCGCCATGATCGGCGAATGGAAAGTTTTAGTGGACGGAAAAGAAGTTCCCGCTGCTGAAGCTTTGAAAGCTAAAAACATCAAACCTCTGATTCCGGAAGGCAAAGATGCTTTAGGCATTTTGTCCAACAGCTCCGTAGCTATGGCGCTTACGATGGATGCAGCTAAGGCCATGGGTCAGATTCTGAAAGTTTCTCCGATTGTCTACGGCATCAGCCTGGAAGGTTTGAACGGCAACGTTGCCCCGTTCCTTTCTCAGACAACAGCTTTCCATCCGTTCCCCGGACTGCAGGAAAAGGCTAAAGAACTGCGTGAAGTGCTAGCCGGTTCTTATCTCTGGAAGAAAGATCCGAGCAGAAGACTGCAGGATCCTCTGAGCTTCCGCACAACGGTTTACACATTGTCTGAAGCACAGAATGCACTTAATGACCTGAACAAAGTGATCGATGTTCAGATCAACTCTTCTGACGACAACCCCGGCGTGATGGTTAATGCCGACAAGGCTGATACTCAGTACGACCAGGTCGCTCAGTATTTCATTAAGACACCGAAAGCCGAAGGCGCCATTATCCCGACAGCTAACTTTGAAGTTCTGCCTGTCGCACTCGCCGTCCAGCGCGCAACCGTTGCTTTAGGTCATGTCGGACACAATGCCGTTCAGAGAACGATGCGTTTGGACGAACCGGCCTTTACCGACTTGTCTCGTTATCTGGCTGCTAAAGACAATTTAGGTCATGCCTTCGGCGCAACAGAAGACACTTTGGTTTCTATCTACGCTGAAAACATCGACTTAGCCAACCCGGTATCTCTAGACAGCTTCCCGGTTGAAGGCAACATCGAAGACTCTGCTTCGAATCTGCCGCGGGCCGCTCAGAGACTGAAACGCGCTACAGACAACACGTTCCTGGTTCTTTCCATGGAACTGCTTCACAACACTCAGGCAGCTGACTTGAGAAAGATGCAGAACAAGAACTTCAAGATGAGTCCTGCGACAGAAAAACTTTACAAGGCTTATCGAGTCAACAGCCCGTTCGTTGATCAGGACCGTATCTACACGATCGACCTCCAGAACGGAGACGAACTTCTGAAGAACTATCAGCCCTAATCATTAGAAGATAACTGAGCTGAGTTAATTTGAACGACCGGACCATTCGCCAAAGCGGCAGAATATCCGGTCGTTTTTTTGATTGGCTGAATGCTTCGGAATACAAAAGAGAAAGCTGCGTAAGAGAGCCTGCGGACTCAGGTTTTACACTGATTGGCCGATGATACGGAAGGCTATTTCCTATTCGCGGAAGCTAAAATTAGGTCGAATAAAAGAAGGTGAGATTTATTCTCGAGAAAAAATGACGGAGACAACCTACAGACCCAGAGTAATGAGCGAGCGCGCGTTAAAGACACGCGCAAAAATTATGGATGCGACGCGTGCGTTTATTGTGCGGGAAGGGGTAGGACGTCTCTCAATCGATAAGATCGTTAAAGAATCCGGCACGAGCAAAGGTGCCTTTCTTTATCACTTTAAGAACCGTAAGGCGTTGTTTTGTGCATTGGTAGAAGAGTACGTCGACCATTTAAACGAGCGCATGAATTTTCACATGAGCAAGTACCAAGATGCCGAGGAACCTTTGATCCTCGGATATGCTTCTTGGTATGAAGACTTCGATAAAGATGATGGAGGTTTTGCGGTTCTGGGCGTTGCGCTGTTAGCGCTTCTTCTGCACGAGCCCGACGCGCTGAAACCTTTCCATGACTGGTACGCCAAGGTTTTTAAGATGGTTCAGGATTCTCCGATTAAGACGCCTCAGCTGCTCACTGCCATCATGGCCTTTGAAGGGTTCTTCTTTACGCACAAGATGGGATTTGACTCCTTAGATAAAGAGACGAAAGAAGCGACCTGGAAGTACATCATCGAGCAGGTTGCACCGCAGCCTAAAAGGAAAACGGTCGAGAGTTCTAAAGAAAAAATTTCCGCTTAATCGATCAATATCCATAATTGGACAGAATCAGAGCCTTGGATTCATCCGCAGATGAGACAAGGCTCATTTCTTATGGACATTTCAGAGGAAGGGAAGCTCGGAAATCGCCTCTTTTTGCCGTCTGATAAGAGAGAAAAGAGGCTATATCCGGAAAATTTCTCCTCTTAGGTTCTCAAGACGGGAAACCTTATCGAAAGACAAGCAAAACACGGGCCATGAATGAAGATAATTGTTTCTAGTTGAAAATAAGGAAACATGAACAATGAACTCTTCAGACGGGATGTTGATTGTCAACGTGTCGGCAATCCAGGCAGTAGCGATTGCGGCGGTGACCTATTATTTCGGAGCTTGGCTGCGCAAAAAAGTTCCGTTTTTAGAAAAGTACTCCGTGCCGAGTCCGGTCGTGGGGGGTATGTTGGTTGCACTGGTACTTTCCTGCCTGGAATATTTCCATTTCATGAAAGTCAACTTTGACACCTCATTGCAGACGCTTTTAATGCTGGCTTTCTTTACGACAATCGGCCTGTCGGCCAGTCTGAAAATCGTTACGGAAGGCGGAAAGCTTTTAGTCTCGTTCTTATTTGTCATTACCATTCTTTGCGTTCTGCAGAACTTCTTGGGTATGGGCCTGGCAGAAATGATGGGATTGGATTTCCATTACGGTCTGCTGGCCGGTTCGGTCTCAATGATGGGCGGTCTAGGAACGTCTGCGGCTTTCGGTCCGTATTTTGAACAGACTTACGGCGTACAGGGCGGAACGGCAGTGGCCATTACGGCAGCCACTTTCGGCATGGTAGTGGCTTTGCTCATCGGTGCACCGTTTGCCGAGTGGCTCATTCGTAAGTACAAAGTCATTACTCCGAAAGAAGTTGATACGCCGGAGCCGGAACTGCATATTCCGGAAGATCTGGAAACGACAGTTGTTGAAGGAGAGAAAGATCCGACTTATACGCCGCAGCTGCTGAAGGCTGGAACGATCGTTGCCATCTGTATGGGTCTCGGTGCCGTTTTATCTCAGTACATGGGGCAGTACATCACGCTTCCGGCATATATTGGATCCATGATCGTGGCAGCAATCGTCAGAAACGTCGGAGATTTCTCCGGCAAATACACGGTCGAAGGCAAGGGAATGAACGCTATCGCCGAAATCAGCTTGGTGCTGTTCGTGACGATGGCCATTAATGGATTAAAGCTGCATGAACTTCTTAATCTTGCGCTTCCGCTCATGATCATTCTTGCCGGCCAAACCATCCTCATGGTGGTGTTTGCCTGGGCGATGTTCTTTATCTTCGGAAAAACCTACGACGCTGTGATGCTTTGCGCCGGCGGCATCGGTTTCTCCATGGGTTCGACGGCAAACGGCTTAGCCAATATGCAGGCTATTGCCGAGAAATACGGTTCGAGCCCGAGGGCGTGGCTCATCATTAGTTTGGTGGGCGCATTCCTCATCGACCTGATCAATGCGCTGTTAGTTACGTGGATGGGTGCTTGGTAAAAAGGCAGCTTTTTAGGCCCTGTTATCAAACGTAACAGGGCCGAATTTCAATTAATACGTAGTAACACTAATAATGCAAGTTAACGTCAAAATGAGCGTTGTTTTTCGTTTAGTGCCTTTCTTTTTCCATAGAATAAATACGTTCGTCAAGTTTTCTTGACGGTCTACTTAAAAATTATTTTATTTTTAATGGAGTTAAATCCGATGAAAAAACTCGTACTCTTGCTCGCCAGCTTCTGCTTGATGACCGCCGCTTCTGCTGCCTACAAAGACGGCACATACGAAGGTCAGGGCGATGGCAACCACGGTAAGATCGATGTTTCCGTCGTTATCAAAGGCGGCAAGATTGCCGATATTAAGGTCCTCAAACACACTGAAACCGACATGATCATTCAGGCTCCGATCGACAACATGATCCCTGAAATCATTAAGAAGAACGGCACTAAGGGTGTTGAAACTATCGCCGGAGCAACAAACTCCTCCAAGGGTATCCTTGCCGGTGTTAACGCTGCTCTTGCCAAAGCTCAGTAATTTCTGCTGAACAGTCTTTCTTCGAAAGAAGAATGAACTCAGGGGGTCTCTTGCGGGGCCTCCTTTATTTTTGCTCAAAATTTTCTCTTTTCTAAAGTCTGACGAATCTCATTGACGTCCTCCTCGTCATAAATGGCGTGGATTCCATACCACCTCTGCAGCGGCCGTAGCCTAATGCTGCAGTAGGTTTCTTTGGGTTCCTGCTGACAGCGGCCTTACTGCACCACTCATACCACAGGCTAACCGGGCCCGTCCGGCCCTTAGTACATTTATCGCTCCGACCAAATCCGCGTTGGCGCGGTAGCCGCAGGCAACACACGCAAAAGAGGCTTGCGTTTTTCTGTTCTCTGCAGAAACCAAACCGCATTGCGGACATGTTCGGCTGGTGTTTCTGGGGTCAACTTTGATCAGTTTTCCCCCACTCCACTCCAGCTTATAGGAGAGCATCCGGAAAAAAGCATACCAACCCTGGTCTAAAATTGACCTGTTCAAGCTGCTCTTCTGCTTAACCTTTTTGCCCGGATTCTCTATTGTTCCGGCGGCAGAAGCCGACATGTTCGAGACCTTCAGATCCTCAACGTACACGGTGCTGTGGTTTTGGGCTATCCGTGTCGAAGTCTTATGAAGGAAGTCTCTTCGGCTGTCGGCGATATGGCGATGAAGTCGTGCAATCTTTCTCTTTGTTTTTCTGCTGTTCCTACTCCCTTTTTTCTGTCTAGCTAACTCTTTTTGAAGTATCGCAAGTTTCTCCCGCTCTCGCTTGAAGGGGCTGAGGGGTTCAAAAACTTTACCGTCGGAGAGCGTCGCAAAATACTTGACTCCCATGTCAATCCCTATCTCGGAAGGAGTTGGAGCAGGCGGGTTGTCCTCATATTCCGTCTGGATGCAGACATCCCATTTATCACCGCGGCGTATGATGGTGACGTTTTTTATCGTGCCGATGATGTCTTGGCTTTTCCGATATCCTACCCACCCGATTTTTGGCAGCCTAATCTTCTGTTTGACCTCATCGAGTTCAACTCCTTGAGGAAAACGAATAGAGTCATGCCGGAACTTCTTCCTGTATTTTGGAAAGTTAGCTCGTTTTTCGAAGAAATTGGTGTAAGCCCGATCAAGATCTTTTAGGGACTGCTGAAGCACCTGGCTATGGCACTCTTTCAGGAAAGGATGTTTATTTTTCCACTCTGGAAGCCTTTTGGTAGCTTCTGTATATCTGAATGAGTGTTTGTCATCTTTTGCGTACAGCGACTTCTCAAGAGATAAGGTACGATTGTAGACATAACGGGCGCAGCCGCAGAATTTGCCGATTTGACAAGCCTGCCGGCCATCCGGCTTCAATTCAAATTTAAAGGCACGTCGTATTAGCATTGCAGCCCTCGCGATTACTAAGCAAATTATACTTGGTCTATGAACAAAAGTAACGATATTAGACACGGCAGACACTGTGTTTTTAATTTACATATTCATTTGGTCTTCCTCACTAAGTATCGCCGCTCTGTATTTACTAAGGCAGTATTGGAAGATCTGAAGGAGATTTTTGCCTCGGTCTGCCAGGATTTCGAGGCCGAGCTAGTAGAGTTTGACGGAGAAAAGGATCATGTCCACTTGCTAATCAATTATCCGCCGAAAGTTTCAGTATCTCGTTTGGTTAATAGTCTGAAAGGGGTCTCAAGTCGACTTATTCGGAAGAAACGATATGCTTGCATTCAAGACAAACTTTGGGCCGGAGCCTTGTGGTCTCCCTCCTATTTTGCCGCAAGTTGTGGCGGAGCGCCTATTTCCATTATCAAACAGTACATAGAGCAGCAAGATACGCCGGAGTAACCGGTCAGTCGGCCCTTATATCACCGCCATAAATGACGGTGCTTTACGGGCCCAGCTGGTAAAAACAAGGCTTCATATTCGTTGGCATACAACACTAAGATGTTAATATCAACAACTGTGTTTGAATGCAGACGGTCAAGATTTGATTAGTTGTATAACTTGTCCGAAAATTCCATTTTCCTTGCGCAAAAAAGATGCATAGGTCATAGATATCTTCGGTAAGGATTCAAACAACGGTATTTGTCTTGGACGCATCCGGCCGAGCGCTGTTTTATTGGTCGGGAAAGAGAGAAAAAATGGGTCAGGCTAAAAATACAATTTTGATTGTGGATGACGTCGAGCTGAATCGAGACGTCCTGTCCATCATGTTCTCTCAAAGCCATGAGATCGAATTTGCCGAAAGCGGTCCTGAGGCTCTGGAAATTCTTCGCAAGAAAAAAGAAGACATCTGTGCCATCCTTCTTGACTATGTCATGCCTGAGATGGACGGTTTAACCTTTTTGGAGGAGGCGATCAAAGAAGGATTAGTGGAGAGCATTCCTGTCTTTCTGATTACGGCATCCTTAGAGCATGACGTTGTGCATCGTGCTTATTCGCTGGGCGTGGCTGACTATATTCAGCGTCCGATTTCTCCGTACATCGCTCAGCGCCGTATAGAGAACATTATTGATTTATTTAAGACACGTGCAGCTTACAAGAAACTTCTTGAGATTAACAGAACGCTTTTAGAACGTCTGAGCGAAGTCGATGACTCCATTACCGACGTCCGAAATCCTTAATAACTATTGAAGAAACCAAGCGACCGGAGAAGATCCTCCGGTTATTGTTATTCATCGTAATCACCGGTTTCTCTTTCTAAATATTCCTTTTGACTGAGCGTGATCTGAGCATCGTTCTTCCACATGGCCACCCAGCCGTCCAGCATCCTGGAATCCTGGATGTCAACTTCCAGACGCCAGGTTCCGTCTTCTTTTTTAAGCAATTTCTGAGAAGTGTTGAAAGGCGTTTCCTCTAAGTTCTTTGCCGTGACATCGCTCTTGAACTCCAATATCCAGTGGACCCATTCTCCGTTGCTGTAATTAAAGTGACGGTCGTGAATGTAAGACTGGAGATCAAACTTTTCCGGGCGATGCGCATCAAAAGAGGTGACTTCAGCCTTTTTGAAACGATGAAGCGCCAGATGGACGACGTTGTCGAAATGATCGAACTGACAAATTAAGTAGAGTCGGACATCTTGCTGAACCAGGGCAAGAGGAGAGATAACGGCGCTCGTGGTTTTGCCGTTCATGTTGGTGTATTCGATTCTGAGTTTCTTTTCCGAATACAACGCTTCGGAGACCACATCAAAGATTCTTGGAAGTACCTTGGAAGGCATTTGCGGAATTGAGGATGAAATGACGCAGACTTTATTGAGCCATTGATTTTCTTTGGCGTTCGAACCTTTTTCCTTGAGCATTTCGGAAGCCGCATCAAATAAGAATCCCAACGATTTGAGGACGGTTCCCGGAATCTGATACTTCATGTGCTCCTGCGCAATTCTCAGAAGCAGACATTCATTTGGTTTTAAGTGAATATTGTCGGTGATGGAATCCGTGCGTTCTCTTCGGTAACCGTAGGCATTTCCTCGGTCGTCGCGCACCAAACCGTATTTGCCGCAGTCATACATTTGCTTCAAGTAACGCTGCAGTGACCGCCTGCTGACATCAATGTCTGCCGATGCCAAAGAATTAAGAATGTCGTCCACCGAGACAAACCGTTTGCTCAGCGGTATTCGATTGAGAATCTCCAAAATGATCGATGCTTCTTCTTTTTTATCGTGTTTTCTTCCCATCCTTAGGCTCTCCAAGATCAAATTTCTGTCGCAAGGCGCGTATTGATTTTTATTTTAATCGGTTTTACTGCGTCAATTTCTTTCGCTTCAAATGCAAAAATAACAACATAGAAGGAGAACAAAAATGCCTCGCAGAAGAACAAGTGTCTTTGAAAAAATGTTTAGTGACAACCGTCTTCGTTCTATTCCGGATTCAGAACAGCAGAGTACCTTGTGTGTTGAATATTGGACATCCAAGATTTTGATCGAACTCTCCGGCTATAAATCGTTGGAACTCGATGATGTGCAGGAGATGGCAAATATCCGAGTGGTCAAGGCGTGGCAGCAGGAAATCGAAAACGACGTTTCGGAACTTTACGGACTTAAAGGAAAAGAAGAAGGCGACACTGAATTACTTGACGATGCAGGAGACAGTGTTTTTCGTCGATACAAATCTGTGAAAACAGAGCTTAGAAAGCGCATCGACAATCCTCCAGTTTCCATGAAGAAGGTTTATCGCAACATTAAGAAAGAGATTGATTTGCACGGTTTCTACCCGAAAGGTTTTGCGGCTAATCTTGAACTCATCAAAGAAGCCTATGACCTTTCCGAAGATGAAGGTCTAGTCACCGCCTTCATCTTCTTCACTCTTGCCTATCGAAACTTGAGAAGAGCCCTGAACTCTTTCAGTTATTCCGACCGCGGCTTTTTCCTCGTGCTGGAGGTCATCGCAAAAACGTTGGGCCTGCCTTTGGAAAAGGTCCAAGAAATGCTCGGGCCGGATGGCAAACTTATCCGAATGGCAATCTTCGGCGTAGACAGAGAGTCTTCTAATATTGATTTCGAGGACTACTTTGAATCCAAATCCGGTATTTCCTTCTTTGATCTCTTCTTCGGGAAAATCGAAAAGAAGCAGCTTGTAAGTTCGATCCTCACTCCTTGCAACAAGTCTCGTCTCACGCTCGAAGACGTCAAGTATCTACCTGTGATTGACTCTTTAGTCGTTCCGTTTTTAAAGGGGATTAAAGATGAAGGCCCCAGAGGCGTCAATGTTCTTTTGTATGGTCCTCCTGGTTCCGGAAAGACGGAATTAGGAAAACTTTTGATTGAACAAGCCGGTAAAAAAGCCTACACATTAAAACTCGGAAGAGAGGAAAAGGTTTTGGCTTGCTGGGAACGAGCCTGCAAGTTAAGTCGGAACGACGCCGTCACGGCAATTCTGATTGATGAAGCGGATGACGTTTTCAACAGCGATCTGGTCCAAGGAACGACTGATCGTACAAACAAAGCGCGCATCAATACCGCACTCGAAAACACTAAAAAGCTGACCGTGTGGACAACGAACTCTCTGCGTTCTATGGATGCTGCCATTATCAGAAGATTTCATTTTGTCCTAAAGGTTGGTTATCCGCCTCGAGCTCAAATGGAGAAGCTCGCACAAGGAGCATTGGCCAAATCTTTGTCTGAAGAAAACATTAGTCGTCTGGTGAATACGGAAAATCTTTCTCCGGCACTTGTCGCTCAAGTCGGAGAGATCGTGGACAACCTCCAAGGTAATAAAGTTAAGTTTCCGGAAGACTCTTTGATGGCTCTTCTCGAAGATATTCTCAAAGCACAAGGTTTTGGAAAACTGGCTGCCGCGACGAAGAAAATCGGAAAGTTCGACCCTGCTTTAAGCAATTCCGATACAGATCTGGAAGCTTTATCGAAAGGCCTCAAAGAAGCGGGCGCCGGAAGGTTATGTCTTTACGGTCCTCCGGGCACGGGCAAGACAGAATTTTGTCATTGGCTCGCAAAGAAGCTTGAACGCCCTCTCATCATGAAAAAAGCGTCGGATCTTCTGAACTGCTATGTCGGCGGTACAGAACACAATATCGCCGCTGCCTTTGAAGAAGCAAAAAGAGAAAATGCCGTTCTACTCTTTGATGAAATTGATTCTTTCCTTCAAGATCGAAGAACCGCGAATCATTCCTGGGAAGTTACGCAAGTCAACGAATTTTTGACTCAGATGGAGTCTTATGAAGGCTACCTTGTGGCAACAACGAACCTTTTGGATCTGATGGACAACGCTTGTCTGAGAAGATTCGACTTGAAGGCCAAACTCGAATACATGACTGATGATCAGGCAGAAGAAATGTACAGAAGACTGGCTCAGAAGTGGAAATTCTCTGTCGGAAACGAAGTGAACAATCTGCGGAAGATCAGAAATCTTTCCCCGGGAGATTTTGCGGCTATCGACAGAAGACTTCGTTTTACCAAAGCTGTTTCCGGAGAAAAGATTGTCGACATGCTGAAAGTTGAAACTCAACTGAAGGAAGGCCAGATGTCTTCTTCCAGAAGAACCATCGGATTCCTGGATAACTAATGAAATTAAGCTATGGCCGCGTTGAAAAAATAAAGCGGCCATTAGCTTGACCGCAAAAAACTCCCGAGGAGAGGCGGGAGTTCAAAAATAGTTTGACAATTTTTAGGAATGATTAAGGTACAGCCATATCAAAGCGTTTGTCTTCTGCGTTCTTGTGGCACTGACGGCAGTAGAGAACGCTTTGTTCGTGTTCTTTATGGCAAAGTGTGCAGCGAAGCTGTCCGGCATGAGAATCATGCGGGTTTAAAGCTACTTTCTTTGCGGCAGAAGCAGCGGCTAAGTCCTGGTAGTTATGGCATTTCATACAAGCCTTGGACTTGGCAGCGGCAACCGGAGCGGAAGAGTTGTGACACTGTTCGCAAGTCACGCCTTTTTGCATGTGCTTTGCCATGGTGGGAGCAGCCTGAGCAGTACAGAAGGCGCCGGCTAACAGAATTGCTGCGGTGGTAATGAGGCGGTTAAATTTCATTTTTTTCTTCCGTTTTTAGACCCGGACCCTACGGTCCGGGCTTCTCTAGAAGTTACTTACCGGCTTTGACATCGGCAAGAGCGTTGTCAGCAGCTAAGCGGCCGCTGGTCATAGCGAACGAAGAGGCAGAGCCTTCGCAGCGGAGGTCGTAAGAAGAGTCATACAAACCGCCGATATCCTGACCGACGACATAGAGGTTGTCGATCACGTCGCCCTGCGGATTCAGAGCCTGGAACTTCGGATTGACAGTGACGCCGCCCAAAGTTAGGAAGAATGCGCGGATGCCTTTCAGAGCATAGTACGGACCTTTTTCCATATTGAAAGTTGCAAGGTGTTCAGGCAGACGGCCGAATTCCGGATCTTTACCAGCTTTAGCGTATTCGTTCACCTTGTTCATTGTTTCTTTCAGGTTGGAAGCAGGTACGCCGATCTGTGCAGCTAGGTCGTCGATTGTGTCAGCCTTGAAAGCCCAACCTCTCTGCTGACCGATTTCGAAAGTCTTCGGAAGAGCCTTCAGAGGAACGCCGGCAAGAACGATGGCGTTGAACGGAAGCAAAGCGCCCTTGTTAACCAACTGATCATATTTCTGCTGGTCGATGATGTTGTACATTACGCCGCCGGCACTTGTCATGGCATTGTAGACATCAACGAAAACAGCACCACGGGATTCGTTGAAGAAGCGTTTGCCGTGCTGATCAACCCAGAGCCAGGGCTGAGCCAAAGCGCAGCGGCCTTGCTTGAGTTCATCAGCGCCCATGAACTGGTTGATCGGGGGCAGGTCGGCGAGGTACGGAGCGTTACCTGCAATGGTATGCATACCTTTAACGCCTGCACCGACTAACTGAGCCATTTGGATGCCATCACCCGTACGGCCGTCACCGTTCTTACCGTCGGTTACAGGACCGCGGTACCAAACCGGTTCAAACATACCTAGAGCAGAGGAGTCGTTCACGTACTTGGCGAGCATTTCTTTATTGGATTCGAAACCGCCGGTAGCGATAATGACTTTCTTGGCCTTGACGATGACTTTTTCGCCTTCGCCGTCGACAGCTTCAACACCTACCACTTTACCGTTTTCAACGATCAGTTTCTTGGCCGGGGTTTCGGTGAGGATTGTGCCGCCTTTGGCGCGAACTTCCTTAGCGAAGCGCTGGATAATGCCGGCAGCACCGCCTTTGAACAAGTGCCATGTCATCAGGGATTCATCTTTCGGATACATGGTGCGGATGCCGCGCATCTGAGCGCCTTTGTCCATAACCCAGTCAATGGTCTTTCCGGATTCTTCAATCAGAACACGAAGGACGTGCGGGTCAGCGCGATAGTGATGGTACTGCAGAGCGGCAGTAAGAACCTGGTCAACGGTGGTGTTGATGTTGTGTTCCTTCTGATAACGGGTGCCGACGCCAAGACTTCCTTCAGGGAAGTTTCCGCCGCCGCCCAGGGCAGCTTCTTTTTCGAGGACGATCGGTTTAGCGCCTTGGTCAACTGCGCTCTGAGCTGCTGCCAAACCGGACAGGCCGCCCCCGATGATAACGAGGTCGGTCTCATAAACCTGCGTTGCGAATGCAGGAAGCGAGAAAGTGGTGAGTAAAGAGGCTGCGATAGCAGATGTAAGCAGACTTCTACGAAGCATCGTAATTCTCCTTGTTTTGTGGTTATTAAGTGGTGTACCGCTTGGTGTTTCTAGGAGTATCTTAAGCGTGCCTTATGGAGATATACTTTGCGCAAGTTGCACTCCTATCTTTGCATTGTTGACAAAGGGTTATCACTGTGGCGGACATTACCAAACTTTCTATTGACGATACGAGGTTTCTTGCGGAGCTAGAAAAGACGGGCGTTTTGCTTCGCGCGGGGTTGTTGTTAAATTTGTCTCCGTCTTCCTCAAGCAGGAACTTTTCTCGGATACGTTCGTACTTTCCGCAGGAAATTTTTAGACAAATGGAAGGAATCTGGGTGCCGACAAACTACTACCTGCAGATCAAGCCGCAGATTCATCAGATTTTGGAAGCTTCTGAAGCGATGATGGATATGCAGTTTGATCCGAGTCAATCCACAAGGACTTTTGTCTTGAGCTCAGTGATGACCGAAATCTCTGTCGTGATTTCCGGTGTACTGCCGAAAATGATTGAAAGAGCGCCGAAAGTACGATTAGACCTGAGCAAGCACGACAATGAGATCGCCGCTGTAAGTGAAGGCAAAGCGGATTTTGCGGTAATCACGGACGTTGATCTGGCGCCGGATCTCCACCGAATGAAGCTTTACCCGCTGGATCGTGTGTTGCTTGTCAGGAAGGGGCATCCACTTACGCAACTCAAAGGTCCTTTGTTAACTCGATACCTTCAAGTTTATGACCGTGTATCTATTCGGACAGGTCGGTCCGCATCCTGGGTCGGCCCTGAGCAAGGCTTATTCCAATACGAAAGGTTTATGGAACACACGAGGTTTTCTACGTCGCGTTTCTATTCTGCATGGGGCGCTATTGAGAAGACGAATTTGATTTCGGTTTGCGGCTGGCGGGCTGCGGAGCTTGCCATGAAAGCTTATAACTTAACGGCCCTTCCGCTTCCGATTGATTTTGAAGAGACCGAAAAATGGAATGTTCTGATTTGGTCGGACAGCAAGCACCGAGATCCGGCGCATAAATGGATGAGAGGGCTCTTTAAAGAATGGGCGATTGAAGATGCCGAGCGAATGAAGAAACTCAAAGAAAAAGACCTTGGTGTTCCGAAATATAAGTAAGCGGCCGTGAAGGCCGCCCATTGAGAACTAGAACGCTAATGATTAGGCGTTTTCAGATGCTGTCTGATCGACGCAGCAGGCAAGAGCATTAAAGCCGCCGTCGATATAGATGGTTTCCGCAGTGATTCCAAGGGAATTGTCGGAAAGAAGGAAGGCTGCGGTGTTGCCGACTTCATCAATTGAAACCAAAGAACGAGTCGGAGAAACGGCTTTGCACTGAGCCAACATTGAGCTAAAGCCTTTAATGCCGCTTGCGGCAAGAGTCTTAATCGGGCCGCAGGAGAGTGTGTTGGCGCGAATGCCTTGCGGGCCGACGTCAGCAGCAATATAGCGGGTAGCAGATTCAAGCGCTGCTTTGCAAAGTCCCATCGTGTTGTAATTGGGAACGACTTTTTCTCCGCCGAGGTAAGACAATGTCAGCAAAGAAGCTTTGTGGCCTGCCATTAACGGGACCATTCTCTTAGCCATCGCAATGTAGGAGTAAACGGAGACGTTCATCGCGGAGAGGAAGCCTTCGCGGGAAGCGCCTTGGAGGAAGCTGCCGCTGATGGATTCGCGGGGCGCCCAGCCGATCGAGTGGACAAAGCCGTCAAAACCGTCTGCCCAGCGATTGGCGAGTTCAAGGGCTGCTAAATCAATTGATTCATCGGAAGATGCATCTAACTTAATGACTTGTCCGGCGCCGAATTCATCGGCAAAGCCCTGCACGCGTTCTTTAAAGCGTTCGTTGTTATAGGAAAGAGCTAGTTCAGCGCCCTCTCTGGCACAAGCCTTTGCAATTCCATAAGCAATGGAGCGATTAGAAGAGATTCCAGTGATCAGGAATTTTTTACCGGTTAAGAAACCCATGACGTGTTCCAATGATTAAAAAACGCCATTTTATCAGCCTGAACGAAGTGGCTAGGTACGATTAGAGATTGCGGAGGATCCAAAAGAAAGCGGATGTACTTTTGGAAGATGATTAGAAGGAAAGTTGCAGTGCAGTCTAGTCGACAGAGCTGTCCGAAACTTCGAGAATTTTTGCGTCTTTCTGAAGGTCGTTCAAGAACTCTGTTGTCTGAAGTCTTTCAAGTTCTGAAAGCACTTTTGGCTTAACTTCTTCATAAGAAGGAAAGGGGACCTCACGTTTTTCTTCGAGAAGCACCACGTGATATCCGAGCTTGCTTTTGAAAGGAACCGGCAGAAGGTCGCCCGGCTGAAGAGCGAGGATGGCTTCGGCGAGGCCCGGAACCAAGACATTACGAATATTCGTAAAAGGAATCTGTCCGCCGTTTTGAGAGGTACTTTGGTCCAAAGATCTCTCTTTAGCGAGAGAACCAAAATCGGAACCTACCTTGAGAGATTGAATAATTTCTCTAGCTTCTTCCGGTGTCTTTACCAAGATATGTCGAAATTTGATTTCGTGTGGATCGTAGCTAGAGAGAAGTGAGTCGTAACGATTCCGAACCTGTTCTTCCGTGATCGGATGCTCAGAAGCATATCTGCGGCTCAGAATCGATCCGTAAAGCTGAGCCTGTTTTTCCGAAATCAAAACACGAACTCGAGGATCTTCTAGAAGACCTTCATTTCTGGCAGCTTGTTCGATGATTTTTTGTTCGAGAAGAATGCTTCGGGCTGCGTTTTTAAGCTGCTTTTCATTGGTTACGCCGTTGGCTCTCAGGAAGTCCATTAACTGCTTTTGTTCTTCTACGGAAACAAATTGTCCGTTAACCGTAAAGGCAGTTTGAGCAACGGCTGCAGGAAGGACGCCGGCAAGCGCAGCGGCGAGCACAAAGGACTTAAGCACCTGCAGCCTCAAATAAAAATATTAGTGGCGAGATTCGCTCGGCGCCAGCAATGTCATATTGATGTTGTGAATACCGTGACCGATAAAAGGTTTCAAGTATTCGTAAACGATTCGGTGTCGGTCAATTTTCGGCAGACCTTCAAAACGTCTGGAAATGACAAAGAGGTGGTAGAGGGAGCCTGCAGCAGGAGCTCTGCCGGCTTCAGGTCTTGTGTAATCAGTAAAGCGAAGCTCGATTGGGAAAATCGGCTCAAGCGCTTGGCTGATTCTTTCTAATGTGGGAGTGTGACTCATCTTTATTTTCCTTCCGAATCAGATTCAGGGATAAATCGGGAAATATAAAAGCCGACGCCTAGGGTAAAGAGGAGCGTCAGTCCCATCAGCCCGAACAGTTTGAAATTCACCCACACGTCGGTGGAGCATGTGTAGGCAACTATAAGATTAAGAACACCGGTAACGGCAAAAAAACCGATCCAACCGCGAAGGAGAATATTCCATGCAGGTTCCGGAAGAGAAACTTTATTACCGAGAAGCGACTTAAGGAAGTTCTTATGCATGAAAGAACCGCCCAAAAGGATTCCGCCAAAGATCCAGTAAAGGATCGTGGGTTTCCATTTGATGAACATTTCATCGTGAAGCCAGATTGTCAGAGAGCCGAAGACTAAGATGACGGCAACAGAAATCCACAGCATCGGATCGATCTTCTCACGGCGTACAAATTTCACGCCGATCTGAAGAAGCGACACGATTATCGCAGCAGCCGTGGCACAAATAACCGGGGCCTGGTCGGCTTGAAAGCCGCTTCCCAGCCATTGGTTGCAAAGCGCAGTCGCAGAGTCCGGATTTGTCTGAGCAACTTTAAATGTGCCGAAGAACAAAATCACCGGCAAAAGGTCGTAAAGGAACTTCACTCTCTTTTTTCCAACAACAAAATCGTTTCAGGTAATGAAACTTTCAAATTCAATGAATTCTACTTAAAAATCCGTTTTTTGTTAAATAGAGGTATATCATTACGCGACTCTTAAGAACAGCTGGTTTCATCCCTAATTTACAGGGATAATCCTATTTACTCTCCCCGCTATTAGCCGACTTTAGAGATTTTCATTTTCAATTGGCAAAAAAGGCCGCCGAAGCGACCTTTCCTAAGTATCAATGGAAATTACTTAGAGGATTTTTTCTTAGCCGGAGCGGCTTCAGCGATCTTAGCGTTCTTCATCAGATCAGCCATGTACTGCTGAGCCTGACGCTGTGCAGCAAGATTCTGAATCTGAGGTTTCAGAGCATCGAAAGAGGGCAGAGGAACTTCACGCTTGTCCTGAAGCTGGATAACGTGGTAGCCGAGTGCGCTGTGGAAAGGAACGGGAAGAAGAGCACCTTTGTTCAGAGCCATTGCAGTTTCTGCAAATCCGGGGATAGCGATTCTGCGGATGTTGGTGAACGGGATTTCTCCGCCCTGAGCTGCTGTACCCTGATCCAAAGATTTTTCTTTGGCGATCGTTGCAAAGTCACCGCCGGCGTTCAAAGACTTGATGATGTCTTTGGCTTCTTGTTCTGTTTTAACAAGGATGTGACGAACTTTGATTTCGTTCGGATCGTACTGTTTTTTAACTTCTTCGTAAGTTTTCTTGAGGTCCGCATCGGTCAGCGGGTGGGCAGCAGCATTTTTGCGAACTAATTCAGCGGAGTAAATTTCTGTCTGACGTTCTGCAATCAGCGCTTTGACGGCAGGATCCTGAGCGATATTGGCTTTTTTAGCCGCTTCTTCAATGAGTTTTTCCTGAGCGAGGATGCTGCGGGCAGCTTCGAGCTGCTGTTTCTGGTCTTTGACTCCGCGGTCAGCAAGAACTTTCATGAGTTCTTGCTGATCTGCCACGGAAACTGTCTGACCGTTAACGGTGAAGGCAGTCTGAGCGAAGACGGGAGCGGCAAGGGCTGCCAGGGCTGTTACGAGAAGAAGTTTTTTCATAATTAAATTTAATTTATCCAAAAAATGCGAGGAAGACTGCTTAGATAACTGCTCTTAACCGTTTTCTTCGCCTGAGTTAACCGCCTCATTCTACTCAATTTTGCGAGTGCGGGTAATTCAAAATCACACTCGGGAAAGCTCTAACAACCTCTTGAATTTTTTGAAATTAGAAAGAAAAGAATCGTAAATGTGGGGGAGGAACCTTTGACGGAAGAAAGTGTCGATGGAGGATCTTTCAATCCGAAAATGCAAACTTAGCCGGAGCGAGAATTTTCGATTTCTACAAACCAACTTTTCTTGTGGATTCTGATGTTCTTACAGTCAGACTAGACTTTGGGCTTGAAGTCGAGTGTATATATGCATAAATTTAATAAAAAGTTATATTAAATTTATATTAGACATGAATAATCCTGTTTTCTACTATTGAGCCATCAAAGCAAGTTTTCTCAGAAGCTTCCTATCAATAGATTGAATATAGGTGACCATCGTGTTGAAACTCATTTCTGCTCTTCTTTCCTCTCTGTTGGTTATGGAATCTGCTGTTGCAGTAGACGAACAAAATCCTGCCGGTGATCAGCTGGTAAAACGGGGCGATGCCATCCAGAGCATTAAAGGAAGCGACAAGATATTTACCGGTGAAGTCAAGATCGTCCCTCTGTCTGAATCTGTTCCCGGGATGCCGGTATCCAGTGCATATGTAATTTTTGAACCAGGCGCCAGATCTTTCTGGCACACACACCCGATCGGACAGGTTCTGATCATTGTTGAAGGAGAAGGCCGTTCGGGCGTCTATGGAAAACCAGTGAGCGTCCTGAAAAAGGCGATGTGGTTGTATGTCCGAAAGGCATCAAACATTTCCATGGCGCAGCTCCCGACAAGAGAATGGTTCAAATGACGGTTACCGGGTACGATCCTCAAGGCAAGAACGTGACATGGATGGAACCGGTCACGGACCAGCAGTACAAGAACAGCGAGAAGTAACAACGTTTCCTTTCCTTAAATGATTAGGCCGAAGATCCGTAGGGGTTTTCGGCCTAAATTACTTTCTAAGACTCCCCGACTGTTTCTTTTGTACTGATAAGAAGAATATTTCTCATTTTCGTTCAAAAACTCTTACAAATTAGGCATCGTTTTGTCGCTATCCGGGGGCCGATTGAACGTTGTCTTAAGACAAGCGGATTATCCTTAGCAAACAATTCGTTAAAACAGAATATTCGTATCTATGAAAATTGCGAAAAAACTTGCTGTCGCGGCTTGCGTCGCTTCAGCCTTTACTATGATGAATACACAAGCAGAAGAAACAAAAGCACCGGTCAGCGTCTCTCAAGCCGGTACTGCACTTCCGGCCGGTGTGACCCAAGGGCCGAGTATTGAAGGCGTGACAGAATATCGTCTTACCAACGGATTACGCGTAGTTCTTTTCCCGGATGCCTCTAAAGATACGGCGACCGTTAACATGACTTATCAGGTCGGTTCTCGTCAGGAAAACTACGGCGAAACCGGCATGGCTCATTTGCTCGAGCATCTGATTTTTAAAGGAAGCAAAAACTTCCCGAATCCGACCAAAGAATTCACGAACCGCGGTTTCCGCATGAACGGTTCCACTTGGCTCGACCGTACTAATTACTTTGTCTCCTTTACTGCTACAGAAGACAACCTCAAGTTCGCTTTAGCTTGGAGTGCTGACGCTATGCGCAACTCCTTTATCGCTAAAAAAGACTTAGACAGCGAAATGAGCGTTGTGCGCAACGAATACGAGATGGGCGAGAATCGTCCTTCCAGCGTGTTGATGAAGCGTATGCAGTCCATGATGTACGACTGGCACAACTACGGCAAGAGCACCATCGGCAACAGAAGCGATATCGAACATGTTCGTATCGAAAACCTTCAGGCTTTTTATCACCGGTATTACCGCCCGGACAACGCTGTCTTAACAGTCAGCGGTAAGTTCGATGTCCAGAAAACGCTGGAATGGATCGTTAAAGATTTCTCTTTAATCCAGAACCCGAAAGAAGCGCTTCCAGCTGAATGGACAGTGGAACCGACAGCGGACGGTGAACGCGTGTTTGAGATCCGCCGCAAAGGCGAAACTCAGATGGTTGCTGTCGGCTACCGCATCCCGAGCGCTTTACATCCGGATGCTTTAGGCGTGGAAGTTGCAACTGAAGTGTTGGCCGATTCTCCTAATGGCCGTCTGTACGAAGCCTTAGTAAAAACCGGACTAGCAGCAAATGTTTTCGGTTACGCCGTCGGCGCTAAGGAGCCCGGTTTTGTGATCTTCGGTGCCTCCGTTAAGAAAGGCGAATCGCTTGAGAAAGTTAAAGATAAGCTTATCGAAACGATTGAAGGCTCTTTAAAGCAGAAGCCGATGACTTCTAAAGAGTTAAACAGAACCAAGGCTCAGATGGAAACCATGTACGAACGCGCCTTTGCCGATCCGGAAGGATTTGGTGTCGGCTTATCAGAGTACATTGCGCTGGGCGACTGGAGACTTTTCTTCTACGGCCGCGATAAGACTAAAGACGTCACTGCTCAGCAGGCTGACAGTGCAGCAGACAAATATTTCGTGCGTGACAACCGAGTTGTCGGACTCTTCATTCCCGATGACAATCCTCAGCGCGCAGAGATCACAAAAGCTCCGAGCGCGGATGAACTGCTGGCTAATTACAAGCCGCAGGGAACTGCTCAAAAGATTGAGGCTTTCGACTCTTCGTTCGATAACCTCGACAAGAGGACACAGCGTATTGATATCGGCGATTTGAATATTGCTTTGCTGCCCAAACAGACACGCGGTGAAACCGTGACCGTTTGCATGAAGTTCAAGTCCGGCGACGAGAAGAATCTTTTTGGTAAGGCTAATCTTCAGCCTGTTGCTGCTGCGATGCTGACTCGCGGAACAAAGACGATGACTCGCTCTGAAATTGAAGATCGTATGACCGAGCTGAAGATGGCCGGTTCCATTACGAACTTCACGACTACGAGAAAGAATCTTCCGGCCGCTCTTGAGCTTGTGTTTGATGCCATGCACAACTCGATCATGCCGCAGGATGAATTTGATCAGTTTAAGAAGCAGATGCAGGTCATGATCGAAAGCATGCGTGATAAACCTGATGCGCTCGCTCAGAACGCTATTACGCAGCACTTCAATACTTATCCGAAGGGCGATCCTCGCTACGAATACTCTTTAGATGAGTCGCTGGAACAGCTGAATAAGCTTACAGTTGACCAAGTCAGAGCTTTCTATAAAGAATTCGGTGGTACGTCTCGCGGTGAGATTTCGATTGTCGGCGATTTCGATCCGAAGGCAGTGGAAAAGATCATTCGTGATGATTACGCCAAGTACGTTTCTAAGGCTCATTACGCTCCGGTCGTAACGGAATATCGTCCCGTTAAAGCCACTCGCGTCGTTATTGATACTCCTGACAAGGAAAACGCAATTATCGTTGCTCGTTCTGTGTTCCCGATCAACGACACAGCTCCGGATGCTCCGGCACTTACCGTTGCCAACTGGATTCTGGGCGGCGGCACAGGTCTTTCCAACCGTTTGATTGAAAGACTTCGCCAGAAAGAAGGCCTTTCATACGGCGCCGGTTCTCACGTTCGTATTCCTGCGAAGGGCGATAACGGTAGCTTTGTTTTCCGTGCGATTGTGGCTCCTCAGAACATGCTTCAGGCAGAAGCCAGTGCCCGCGACGTGATTGCTAAAGCGATTAAAGACGGCTTTACAGATCAAGAGGTAGAGGAAGCCAAGAAAGGTCTGCTGCAGGCAATGCAGGTCGCTCGTTCTCAGGACGATGTGGTTGCCCGCTCCTGGAACGACAAGATGGAAAATCAACGTACATGGGTATTCAGTAAGAAACAGGCGGAAGCCATTTCCAAGCTGACGACGGCTGATGTCAATGCTGCACTGCGTAAATACATCAAACCTGATGAAATTACTTTTGTGTTGGCCGGAGACCAGAAGAAAGCGGCACAGAAAAAACAAGACTAATTTCAGAGGTCGTCAGGGAAATTTGACTGCCGTTTATTGAGATTTTGAGGGCTGAGCCTAAAAACTCGGCTCTTTTCTTCTTTTCCTCAAGCATTGAGAATTTAACTTTTAAGTAACTTATTGATTTTGGATGGTTGAGGTACTGCCTTTCTCTTTGATGGAAAATGAAACCGTCTTCTGAGAGATTAGAAGACGGTTTACAGTGGTTTGAGGTGCCGACCTAAAAGGTCGGCTTAAAAATCGTGTTACTTCGCCAATGTCTTGACGTAGTCGGCGATCTGACGGCCGATAACGGAAGCAGATGTCAGCTGAGCGCCGCCGACGTAGTTGTCATAGAACAAACCGCCTGCTGCGTTGCCGACTGCGAAGAGACCCGGAACCGGACGTCCTTCCGTGTCAAGAACCTGACCGTTCGTATTGATGAGCGGACCGCCGAAGGTAGCTGTCATACCGCCCTGGAACGGAACGGCATAGAAGGGAGCCTTAAGGATCGGACGCGGATTCTTGTGAGTGTTGGGAGGTGTCAGTTCGCCGAGCTTGCCGGCTTTCAGAGCGGCATTGTATTCGTCGACAACTTTCTTCAGCTCAACAGGATTCAGTCCGGCTTCCTTAGCTAAACCTTCGATCGTATCGGCCTTATAGACAGGCGCCTTATGAGAAGAATAAGAGAACCAGTCATTCTTCAGCATCGGAAGATTGTGCGTATCTTCGTCAACAATCATGTAGCCCCAGTTGTCACGAGTCAATGCGGCTGTGTCACGAGACATCTGGACATAGGTCTTGCCTTCATCGGTGTAGCGCTTTGTTTCCTTAGAAACGGCAATACCGGTGTTAACGATGTTCAGCGGGTTAGCGCCTGTAGGTCCGTGGATCGGTCCGCAGTGGTATTGGTCAACGTTAACAACTTTCGGGAAATATGGGCCGGTTAAAAGAATGCTTTCGCCGGTAACAGAGTGGGAACCGCGAACCGGCATGTTGGCGGCAGGAACGCCTGCCATCATTGTCAGCATCATCTTGTTGGCGGAGAAACCGCCGGTAGCCATGACGACGCCGTATTTGCCGAAGTATTCTTCGAACCCCTCTTTGCTCTTAACTTTAACTCCGATAACTTTACCGTTTTGAGGGTTGTCGAGCAGTTCGACCGCTTTGGCGTTGTAGACGATAGGAACATTAAGTTCTTTGGCTTTAGCCAGTAAATAGAGCATCAGCTGTGTACCGCCGGGCTTCTTTTCTCCGATGGTGAGGTGAGCACGCTGGAGCATCGGCCAAACAAGCTTCATGCCGACGGCATATTTAACGCCGACGTAGTCATGCAGCCAGTTCAGTGTCTCGTCTGCTTTTTCAGCAACAAGGCGTGTGAGTTTGGGATCCCCTCGGCCTTGAGAAACCTTCATCATGTCTTCGTAGAATTTATCTACGGTGTCGCCGGTTTCAAGCTTCTTTTCCTGTTGCATCTTGGTGTTGACGCCAAGCATGAAGCCTGCAGAGTAAATGGTGTTACCCGAAGCAGAACTCATCTTTTCGAGAATAACCGGTTTCAAGCCGTCCTGGGCTGCGCGGATGGCGGTGACGATACCACCGATACCTAAACCGCAGATGACTAGGTCATATTCCTTCTTCGGAAGGACAGCCTGTTTTTCTGCAGCAGAAGCGCTCATAGCAGTAGCACCCATTGTGCCGGCTAAGGAGGCGAGGATGCTGCCTTTGAGGATAGAACGACGAGATGTTTGCATAAAATTATTTCTCCTTGGAAATGAAGCGAAGATTCGTTTCAGTGCCAAGGTTAAATATCCGATAAACAGAAAGCGTCGGCTAATTGTCTCTTGACAATTTCTAAATTTCGGAAGCCTTGTCGCAGAGAGAAGGGAGGTTTGGGAGAAAAAGCGATTTCTTCTCAGTTTTCCTTAATCCATCTTGCTGCGTTTTTGCCGGCGATGCGTCCAAATGTAAACGCATCAGTAAGGCCGTTACCGCCAAGCCTGTTTTCACCGTGAACACTGCCGGTAATTTGTCCTGCGGCATACAGGCCGGGGATAGGAATTCCGAATTTATTTAGACATTCTGCCTGCTCGTTGATAGAGATTCCACCTAAGGTGTAATGAATCCACGGATACATGCGAACCGCCCAAAAAGGCGCAACGCTCGGACGATGTCTCGGATCGACTTGTTCAAAAGAAGCCTTGACCTTCTCGAAAGGAACGTTAATGTCTTTGCATAACGTTTCTAACGTATCGTTCTTCCAAACCTGACCGGCGAAGTAAGCTCGATAGAGATTTTTCTGCTGGCTTTTGTCCAGTCTTTTAACGCTCCTGATATCAACGATTGTCCAACAGCGTTTTGCACCTTGCTTGATCAAAGCTTCGGAGATAGTTTTGCGTGTTGCGGCTTCATCGACAAAACGTTCACCATCCTCATTAATAAAGACGGTTCCGGGTGCCATTGCATACAGTCTGGCTGAGTATTTACTGAGAATGGAGCCCTCAGGGATACATTCAACTGCATCCATGTTTTCTACCTGAACGCCGGCTTCAATTGCCCTCTGGAGAACTTCTCCTGTTCCGCGTGAATCGGAATACTTGAAATTTAGATTCGGAACGTATCGACGAATAAGTTCAGGATTGTTTGCAAAACCTCCGGCACATAGGATTAAAGCTCGTGAGGTAATCATTGAACTTACTCCCTTTGAAGAGATGGTGACGCGAAATCCCCTTTGATTTGGGAGGACTTCAAAAGATTCCAGTCGAGTGGAAGTTCGAATGGAGACTCCGTTTTTAAGACAAGCTGCTGCTAAATTCTGAACATAGGAAGAACCGAGCGCAGTGACAGGCTTATGACTACGGCGGTAACCAGAGCCGTAAATTTGATAAATTTCATCTCCGAAAGTGACGCCGTTTTTTCTCAGCCAATTTAAAGTGTTAGCAGCTTCCTTTGCCAACTTCGTCTGGACTTTTGGATTGCCTCGGCCGTTAGCGGACCGTGTAATTTGCTGCAGATAAAATTCTTCGCTGTCTTTGATGCCTTTACGATTTTGGAACTCCGTGTTGGGGGCGTTGAAAAATCCGCCTGAGTAAAGTGTATCTCCGCCTATAAAAGATTCTTTTTCGATTAAGACAACGGAATCCGAATAGGCTGAAGCCTCTAACGCCGCCGCCAATCCGGCACCGCCTGCGCCGACGACCAGAATTCCGCAGTGAAAATTCTGAGCAATGGCTCTCGGGACTACTCCCAGCAAAGGAAGGGCAAGGATTTCACGTCTTCTGATCATGCTTCTTCCATCTCGTGCAAGAAATCATTAAGTTCTACTGGATTCTCTATATCGAGCTTGCCGTAGACTCTGGCTCTGTGGGTTTGAACGGTACGTTCCGAAATTCCTAAGAGTTTGGCGATTTGAGGATTGCTTAAGCCTTTAGCCAGCTGATAAGAGATGTTCTTTTCAGCTGTGGTCAAGGTGTCAAAGAGTCTCTTGAGGTTTAGGGCATGAGCTTTTTGACGGCGCTCCATGCGGTTCTTTTCAACTGCCTTAGTGACGAGAGACTGGAGTTTTTCCGGTTCAGGCGGTTTAACCAAAAAATTAAAAGCGCCGGCTTCAACGCAGCTCATCGCCATTTCGATATCACCATGGGCTGATAAGAAGATAATCGGAAGATCAGAGCCGCGTCGATTTAATTCCTGCTGAAGTTCTATGCCCGTCATTCCGCCCATGCGAACGTCAAGAATGATACAGCCGGGGGCCTCTGCATCATCATCCCTTAAAAAGTCTTCGGCGCTTGAGAAAGATCGAGTTCTAAATCCTGCCAACTGAAGAAAAAACGATTGGGATTCACAAACTGAGGCGTCATCATCAACGATTCGAACGACAGGACTGAGCATTTGATTAGACATTTCTTATTCTTCCTTTTTCTTCACGAACAAGTCCACAGCGATTCCGTTTGGTTCGATCCGTCGGAACGTCAGATGACCGCCGTTATTTTCGATAATACTTAGTACGATGGAAAGGCCGACACCGAGGCCGTCTTTTTTACTTGTTGAAGTCGGCCGTCCCAATGCGGAAAAAATTTCTTCCGAAATCTTGGGACCATTATCCGTTACCGTTATTTTCCACATGTGCTTTTGAGCAGTCACAGAAACAGAGGTTTGAGGATTCAGGCTGTTTTTTGCAGCTTTTAGCGCATTTTTTAGAACATTCAGAACAGCAAGTTCGATTTCAAAAGAGTCGCCGACGGCAATTGCTTCTTGCGGTAAGTTTGCCGTGGTTTGGACGCCTTCTATTTCCTCTTTGTTAATACTGTTGATCGCGCGTCGAATGACTTTCACTAAATTAAAAACTTCCGATCGATTGGCCTTGTGTTTAGCATATGAACGAACATGTTCCACAATGTCACTCGTTCTTTTAGCCTGGCTGTTCATCTGTTTTAAGGCGAATTCCACTCTGTCGTCTTTTACCCCAAGCTGCTGCAGAAGCAGGGAAAGCGCGCTGGCGTAGTAAATCAGGTTTGTGATCGGTTGTTTGACTTCGTGGGCAAAAATCGAGCTCATTTGGGAGATCACGCGGCTTTTTTCGAGAAGGTCTAGTTTTTGGCGGTTTTCCCGAGCCTTTCGTTCTGTCGCTCGCTGGACGGCTAAAGCAAACTTTAACTCTTCCGTGCGGCGATTTACGAGCCAATTAACTCGAACTACATGGACCAATATCGCGCAAAGAAGCAATGCAGCTAAGAGAAGTTCTTTCTGATGAGAAAGGATGAAGTCCTTAACAGTTGTTTCTCGCAAATGCTCATAAGGGCCGAGTTTTAGCGATTTCATTAGGTCGTAGACCTTCAAGAAGCCACTGGCCGGAACCCATTCGAAGTCAAATTCACCCTTCGGCATCGAAAGCAGAGAAAGGGATACCGCTTTTACCTCATCGATGGGAGCTGTATCAAGAGCATAAAAAACCGTATCAGGGTAGCGTTCCGTGGAACGAAGACACGATTCCGTATTATTCTTAGCCTCTAAAACTCTAAACTCACCGGGCTGGATTTGTCCGGTTGTGAGAAGCTTTTCGTATTGACAGGTTCCCAGAATTCCTACATCGGCAGCTCCGACCTTGACATATGTCGCCACGTCTGGATATTGATAATGAGAGAAGAGCGTTTTAGAGAAAAAAGTATCCGGGTCAAAGCCTCTTGCCGCGATCTCTCCCATTCCAACAAGCATGCCGTCAAAGTCATGAGGCTCGGTAGCTGAAAGCACTCGGCCCTTCAGATCAGTAATTTTTTGAAGATCTTTACGATCATTTCGAACAATAAATACCGAGGAGACAGCTTCTTTGGGGCTATAGGCATGATTGCGGCTGACTGTTGCGATCTGCTGGGCACCTAGTTTAGAAATCAGCGTGACAAAGTTGCCGGCAGAAGAGACGAGGAAGTCGGGTCGTTCCTTAACAACGTTGGCAAGGAGATTGTTTTGCTGCAGCTCTACCACAGTGATTTTGTAGTCTTTTAGTGTTTTTTGAATGTGCTCAACCGTCGGGACGAAAGTCTCGAGATAAAAATCTTGGTCGAATGTATCGATTAAGCCGATACGAATCTCACGTTCTGCAGCAGAACTGAGGAACGGGAGAAAGAGTAAGCATAGAAAGACCCATTTGCGCATAAGGAGAAGTTTGGCACAAATGTGATAAATCCTCGTGGGGATTTTTACCAACAAACGAAAAGATTTTGGAGGAACGAAGGTAGATGTCTTATAGGTTCGTATCTTAATTTAACCGCATGATCAATACTGTCTCCAAGGAATAAGAAGGAGACAGAT
>ENA-UEPG01000362-UEPG01000362.1-human-gut-metagenome-genome-assembly--contig:-NODE-362-length-48004-cov-11.656457_pt1 | contig 48004 bp, 41 predicted proteins | sample MGYA00242893_ERZ507902 | MGnify/ENA primary metagenome ERZ507902 (study PRJEB26167, sample SAMN06115491) | human gut metagenome | host: Homo sapiens | place: China:Gansu | collected 2015-04-23...
AGTATGAGGGCAAAAGTTACTATCAGGGGGATAAAACGACCTGCTACCATAGAGGAAACAACGATGAACAAGGGGATTCAAGATATTTATGAGGGTATGAGGGCAAAACTCAACAAAACTTTTATGGGAAGAACCTACCAACAGAAAGATACAATGGAGTTGGACAAAGTTTTCACTCCGGCATTTTGCAGGGCTTCGAGAGGTATCTATTGGAGAAGATTGCAAACCGGTATATGCCAGCCAGGATATTAATCATTCCCACTTTCTTATCAACAATCATAGCCGGGTATTATCCCATTCCGGATGCCGAAACAATTTCCGACTTGCAGTGTTCTAACCACAACGAATGGCATTGGTTTCTTTGGGCTTCAAAGGAGAAAAGACTTCTTGTATGTAAATCAAGGATATGCGCAAACTACATAGTGTGGGACGGTATATCGATAGCTAATTCCCAAGAAAGCGTTCAGGGATTCCCACTTTAGTTATCAGGAGCCGTCATCCCTAATACCACACTATGTTTTATTTTTGTTTGTTTGTATGCTAATGCCCTGCGCTGTGAAGCGCGGGGCATTCATTTATCTAAATCTTATATTCTTCTATCTTCCGATATAGCGTAGTAAGCCCTATTTTCAACAAGCGGGCTGTCTCCGTCTTATTCCCTTTTGTATATTCCAACACACGTGCAATATGCCTGCGCTCCATCGCAGCCAGTTCAAAACTGCCCGTTGTATCGTCCGAACATTCATAGTGACTGTTCTGAATCTCCAAAGGAAGGTCGCAGACATCCAATCGCCCGCCTTCACAAACTATCAGACTGCGTTCGATTACGTTTCTCAGTTCGCGGATATTCCCTTTCCAGGGCTGTTGCTCCAATGCATGAAGAAAGGCGGGAGTCATTTCACAGATTGCATACGAGAGCTTTTCAGAAAATCTTTTGGCAAAGGCGGCAGCAAGAATCTTAATATCTCCTGCACGTTCGCGAAGCGCAGGAAGATGTACCTGAAATACGGAAAGGCGGTAGAACAAGTCTTCACGGAAGCGCCCTGCCTTGATTTCTTCCTGCAAGTTGCGGTTAGTGGCGGCAATGACACGTACATTGACCCGTGTCGGTTTGGTGTCGCCTATCTTTATATATTCACCAGTTTCGAGGATACGCAATAACTTAGCTTGCAGTTCAAATGCCATCTCACCGATTTCGTCCAGAAAGATAGTTCCGTTGCTGGCTTCTTCAAAAAGCCCTTTCTTATCTTTTACCGCACCGGTGAACGAGCCGGCTCTATGCCCGAACATTTCGCTTTCCAGCAATTCCTTACTGAAAGAGGAACAATTGACCGCCACAAAATTCTGCCTGCTGCGTTTGCTGTTATAATGTATGGCCTGTGCAAACACTTCCTTTCCCGTTCCGGTTTCGCCGGTCAGCAATACAGGAACATCTGTCACGGACACCTTTTGCGCCAGCAGGACAGCGTCTTTCAATGTTTTCGATTCCCCCAGAATAGAATCGAACGAATACATCTGCCCGACTTTCTTTTCCAGTTTCTCCAGGCGGACATTCATCTTCGCCTTTTCTACGGCACGGCTGACCAGAGGGATAATCTTATTGTTATCGTCTCCTTTCGTTATATAATCAAACGCACCATTCTTGATAGCCTGCACACCGTCGGGGATATTGCCATGGGCGGTAAGAAGAATCACTTCTACGTTGGGAGCCGTCTTTTTGATGTTCAACACCAAGTCCACACCATTTCCGTCCGGAAGAAAAACATCGCACAAAACCACATCGGGCGATTGGACTTCCAATTGCTTGACGGCAGCCTTACAGTCACCTGCCTGACACACTTCATACCCTTCGAGCCCCAACATACGAGCCAGAAGGCTGCGAATCTGGACTTCATCGTCAATAATAAGAATCTTACTCATACAATTTGCCTGTATTAAAATAGAAGAATGAAAAAACAGGGTGTGCAAATATAAGTTTTTTCAATGATTCCATGAACATTTTGCTTACGTAGTTCGTTATTTCCATAGGAAACTATTTACAAAATAAATATATGAAAATAATCATTATCGGAGGCGTTGCAGGCGGAGCTACCACTGCTGCCCGAATCAGACGAGTAGACGAATCGGCAGAAATCATTCTTTTGGAAAAAGGGAAATATATATCGTATGCCAATTGCGGGCTACCTTACTATATAGGCGGAGTTATCGAAGAACGCGAAAAACTGTTCGTCCAGACTCCCGAAGCATTTTCTACACGATTCCGCGTAGATGTCCGCACGGAAAATGAAGTGATTTTTATCGACCGGAAAAGAAAGACGGTCACGGTGCGGCAAAGCAGCGAGGACACGTATGAAGAGAGTTACGACAAGTTGTTAATATCAACCGGTGCCTCCCCCGTACGTCCACCCCTGCCGGGGATAGACCTGAGCGGAATCTTCACGCTGAGAAACGTTGCGGATACGGATAAAATCAAAGCATATATCGACAGCCACGCTCCGCGGAAAGCCGTAGTGGTAGGAGCTGGATTTATCGGACTCGAAATGGCGGAAAACCTGCATGCGCAAGGGGCGAAAGTGTCGATTGTGGAAATGGGCAACCAAGTAATGGCGCCCATCGACTTTTCGATGGCTTCGCTGGTTCATCAACACCTGATGGACAAGGGGGTGAATTTATATTTGGAACAAGCCGTAGCTTCTTTTGAACGGAACGGCAAAGGATTGAAGGTCAACTTCAAGAACGGCCGGTCTATTGCAGCCGATATCGTTATCTTATCTATCGGGGTGCGTCCGGAAACGAATCTGGCACGGGCTGCCGAACTGACTATCGGCCCTGCCGGCGGCATTGCCGTGAATGATTACCTGCAAACGTCCGACGAATCCATCTATGCGATTGGCGACGCGATTGAATATCGCCATCCGATTACCGGAAAGCCCTGGCTCAATTATCTTGCCGGACCCGCCAACCGCCAGGGGCGTATCGTCGCAGACAATATACTGGGAGCGAAGATTCCGTATGAAGGCTCCATCGGCACTTCCATCGCCAAGGTTTTCGACATGACGGTGGCCTCTACCGGATTGCCCGGAAAACGATTGCGGCTTGAAGGAATTGATTATATGTCATCTACCATTCATCCGTCTTCCCACGCCGGATATTACCCGGATGCAATGCCGATGAGTATAAAAATCACTTTCGACAAGCAGACAGGACGGCTGTACGGAGGACAGATTGTGGGCTATGACGGAGTGGACAAGCGGATTGACGAACTTGCGCTTGTCATCAAGCATGAGGGAACCATCTACGACCTGATGAAAGTGGAACAGGCTTATGCGCCCCCGTTCTCTTCCGCCAAGGATCCGGTAGCACTTGCGGGCTATGTGGCAGAAGATATTATTACAGGCAGAACGAATCCTGTGTATTGGAGAGAATTGAGAGACATTGAAATGGAGAACAAATTCCTGCTGGATGTCCGCACTTCGGATGAATTTGCTTTAGGAACGTTGCCGGGAGCCGTAAATATCCCGTTGGATGAACTTCGCGACCGGCTGTCGGAACTGCCGAAAGACCGGATGATTTATACGTTCTGCGCTGTCGGGCTACGGGGATATCTCGCCTACCGTATCTTGACACAACACGGATTTGACAAGGTACGTAATCTGTCGGGCGGACTGAAAACTTACCGTGCCGCTACTGCCCCTATCATCCTGCACGAAGAAAATGAGAATGAAACGCTGGAAACGCCCGCACAACAAGAGACAACGGCACAAACCGGACAACCTGCCACCCCCGCCGCAACCGCCCAGACAATACGGGTGGATGCTTGCGGACTGCAATGTCCCGGCCCGATTCTGAAGATGAAAAAGACTATGGACGGACTGGCTTCGGGCGAACGGGTGGAGATTACGGCAACTGATCCGGGATTCCCACGTGACGCCGCCGCATGGTGCAGCTCGACCGGCAACCAACTGATTTCGAAAGAAACATCCGGTGGAAAATCTGTTGTTATTATAGAAAAAGGAGAACCAAAATCATGTAATATTGTTACTACTTGTGATGGCAAAGGAAAAACTTTTATCATGTTTAGTGATGATTTAGATAAAGCTTTAGCTACCTTTGTGCTCGCTAATGGCGCAGCAGCCACGGGACAGAAAGTCACAATCTTCTTTACCTTTTGGGGATTGAACGTCATCAAAAAGTTGCATAAGCCGAAAGTGGAGAAAGATATTTTTGGAAAGATGTTTGGTATGATGCTGCCTTCAAGCTCCAAGAAGCTGAAACTTTCAAAGATGAGCATGGGCGGAATAGGCGGAAAGATGATGCGGTATATCATGAAGGAGAAAGGAATCGACTCACTCGAATCACTGCGTCGGCAAGCTCTGGAAAACGGCGTCGAATTCATCGCTTGCCAGATGTCGATGGATGTGATGGGAGTGAAAAAAGAAGAACTCCTGGACGATGTGACCATCGGCGGCGTAGCAACGTATATGGAACGAGCGGACAATGCCAACGTCAATCTGTTTATTTAACAGGAAGAATTAATAAAATATATTCAATAAGATATGAAAACAATATGTGCAATGCGTGATGTATTCAGAGCCATGACAAACTTTGAATCTGCATTTGAAAAAGTCTACCGGATATCACTGAACGAAGCTATGATATTGTGCTGCCTCAAGTGCTCAACGGAAAGAATGACAGCCACCAACCTGGCAAAACAAACAGACTTGAGCCCGTCGCATACATCAAAAATGCTCCGGATACTGGAGGAAAAAGAGCTAATCATCCGGACACTCGGAAACGAAGACCGCCGGCAAATGTATTTCCATCTGTCCCAAGCGGGTAAACAACGGGTGAACGAACTGGAACTTGATAAAGTTGAAATACCGGAATTACTAAGACCTTTGTTTTAACAACGGATTTTCAAACAAATTCCCGCAAACAGTAAAACAATGAGCAATCCGCCTGAACATGGGCAGATTGCTCATTGTTCTTACAGAAAAGAACAAAAAGAAAGATGTTAATTTTCCGGCAAAATAATTTTTCAGGCGAACCTTTTCTTTTTTTTCTTGTTGTTTGTAACAAAAGCCCCAAGGTACCAGGGCATGATTTTATATAACCTAAACATTATAAAGATATGAAGAAATTAATTCCTATTTTATTGGCGGTCTTTGCACTCGCTTCCTGCGAAAAAGACCCGGACATGGGTAAGCTGGATGACAACTATCTGGTATACACTAACCACGACGAGAAAGCTGACTTCAAAGTTCCTACTTTCTTTCTGGCACCTCAGATCCTGGTGATCAGTGACAGCAAAGAACCGGAATATCTCGAAGGAGAAGGCGCTGAACAAATTTTGGCTGCTTACACGGAAAACATGGAAGCCAGAGGATATACGGCCGCTGCCGACAAAGAAAGCGCTGACCTCGGTATTCAAGTGAGCTACATCGCAAGTACTTATTATTTCACCAGCTACGCACAGCCGGAATGGTGGTGGGGATATCCCGGTTACTGGGGCCCGAACTACTGGGGCGGAACCTGGGGTGGCGGATGGTACTACCCGTATGCCGTGACTTACAGCTATAGTACCAACTCATTCCTGACAGAAATGGTGAACTTGCAAGCCGAACAAGGTGAAAGCAAAAAACTGCCTATTGTATGGACAAGCTACCTGACCGGATTTGACACTGGTTCCAAAGCTATCAACCGCACTCTCGCAGTGGAAGCTGTCAACCAGTCATTCGCTCAGTCACCTTATCTTACTAACAAATAATCAACTACAACTGTTATGAAAACAAGAAAAAATATATACTTCAAGGTGATAGCCTTGGCGGCTATTGCCATCGCCTTCGCCATGCCGGCCAAGGCACAGTTATCAGACAATGGATATGCCAACATCGACTGGCAGTTCAATGCCCCGCTAAGTAATCATTTCGCTGACAAAGCAAGTGGTTGGGGTATGAACTTCGAAGGTGGTTATTTTGTAACTCCCAACATCGGTTTGGGACTTTTCCTTAACTATCACAGTAACCACGAATACGTAGGTCGTGAAACGTTTAAAATGGCAGGCGGCGATGTAACTACCGACCAGCAACATACTATGTTCCAGTTGCCTTTCGGTGCTGCTGCACGCTACCAATGGAACCGCGGCGGTTCTTTCCAACCTTATGTCAGCGCAAAATTAGGTGCTGAATATGCGAAAATCCGCTCCAACTTCAATATGCTTGAAGCAAGAGAAGACAGTTGGGGATTCTATGCTTCTCCTGAAGTGGGTGTCAACGTATTCCCTTGGGTATACGGTCCGGGCTTGCACTTTGCATTGTACTACAGCTATGGTACCAACAAGGCTGACGTACTGCATTACAGTGTAGACGGATTGAGCAACTTCGGCTTCCGCCTGGGTGTATCGTTCTAAAAAAGAACTACAACTGTCAGAATATTACGTTAATAATAAAAAGATGCCCTTCTACCGTTACAGGTGGAAGGGCATTTCTTTTTATTTTTATCGGAAGGATTATTTCTTCTTCATCGCGCCATAAATCGCTTCCTGTATCCGTTCGCGAATATGCAGTTGATTGAGTTTACGATTGGTGACATCGGGATAGATGCGGTTGCTCAGGAAAACATACACTAGTTCGTTCTCGGGATCCACCCATGCACAAGTACCGGTAAACCCGGTATGGCCGTACACTCCGGCAGGAGCAACGGATGCACAATTTCCCTTCTTTGAATCTTGCATATCCGGCTTATCAAACCCTAAGCCTCGCCTGCTTATCTTTGACACTTCTGTGGTGAATAGCTGACAGGTTTCTTTGCTCAGATAACGTTTTCCGTCTATCTCTCCCCCATTCAGCAACATCTGATAGATATGCGCCACTTCACGGGCAGTAGAGAACAGCCCGGCATTCCCCGCCAGCCCGCCGAAGAAGGCGGAAGCCTCATCATGCACGAATCCCTGCAAGGTCTCTTTACGCAAGAAACGGTCTTTATTGGAAGGAACGATTTCTGATTTGGCAAAACGGCGCAAAGGCAAATAGCCGGTACGCTCCAACCCCATCGGCCCGTAAAACTCACGCTGCAAGTAGGCTTCCATAGGCATACCCGCCAACTGTTCCACCAACATTCCCAACAGAATGAATCCTATATCGCTATATACGTAACGTTTCTGCTTCAACGGAGTTTCCACGATTTTCTCTTCTATCACTTTCCGGAAAGAACGGTTCAACCACAGGCTGTCGCAAATCTGAACTGTATAATCTCCGGTCTTGACAGGAGATATGTATTCACTCTTAAACTTGAATTTCGGGTTCGCCCACGTAGCTGTCCCAATCCGCACCGGATGCTGTGCATCTTTGCGTGCGCTGAACAGTCTCCCGTCATAACTGTCCTTATCAATGGCTTCTTGATAGAAAGGAAGCCAGGGGGGCAGTCCGGACTGATGGTACAGGATTTCCCGAATCGTTATATCCTTCTTATCAGTACGTTGCAGAAACGGCAAATAATCGGAAATCTTATCAGTCAGATTAAAACGCCCCTTATCGTAGAGTTTCATGACGGCGAGCAGCGTTCCCGTTGTCTTGGAAAGGGAAGCCAAGTCATAGATGTCCGTAGATTCGACACGGGGACTTCCTTTTCCCGCATAAGTACCGAATGCCTTATCAAACATGATATGACCGTTTTTCAGGACTACCACCTGGCAACCGGGATAGGCGCCCTGCTGAATACCGTCCAAGGCAATGGTGTCAATCTTTTTAAGAAGGGCGGATGAAAGTCCGTATTCCTCCGGAATGAAGTGCGAAGGGCTTTCCGGAGTGATAGTCACTCCCGCACCTGTCGGAAACAATCCGCCGAGACTTGCTGATAATCGACCGTCCGCGGTAGCTTTGGCAAATAATATGTCAGCCGTCTGACGCTGTACGTCGCTATTGTGACTATGCCCCAATACCACTGCCGAAGCGTCAGATACCGCCCGGTGAATCTGCAACATCATTTTCCCGGGAGTGAAGAAGAGATAAATAGCCGGACTTTCGGGAGCGAACTTTGCAAAGAACGGGTGATAAGGAGTCAGGCGTTGTTCACTTACGGCTATTACGATTCGTTTATAAGTAGCCAGCGAATCACGCAGTCGCCGGTTTTCTTCTTCTGTCTGATTAGGACGGAGACGAAAACGTGACAGTGACGCATAGCGGGACATTTGTTTCGCCAATGTTTCCGTTTCTCCCGGTTTCCCGACTTCGAGCAATGCAATCCTCTGCGCCTTGTCGGCGTGGAGCGGCAGGATATGATTCTTATTATTCAGAACGGTAATTGCCGCCTGGTTCAGCCGACGAATCAAATCACGTGCCTGAGGGCTGTTGACTCGTTGTTCCAGACCGGACAACTGTACAAACGGCTTTTTCTTGAGTCCTAATACATACTTATAGGTCAATACTTTACGGCATTTATTTTCAATATCCTCTTTGCTCAGTTCCCCTTTTTCAACGGCTTCGAGCACGGCAGGAATTTCATCTTTCAGATTGCGCGGAGCAAGTACCATATCATTACCGGCTTTCAGTGCCTGCAAGCTGACGTTGCCGTTGCCGGACACTCCTTTCATAGCAAGGGCATCGGTGAATATCAACCCTTTGAAGGCCAACTCGTCCGTCAGCAAATCATAGACGACATTACGGGACAAAGAAGAGGGAAGTCCGCCTATCGGCTCGATAGCAGGCACTTGCAGATGTCCCACCATCATACCGCCCAGTCCGGCACGAATCGCTTTTTTAAAGGGATACAGTTCAACGCTGTCCAAACGCTCGCGAGTGAAAGGAAGCACCGGAAGCGCTTTATGTGAATCGACATCGGTGTCTCCATGACCGGGAAAATGTTTACAGACGGATAATACTCCCCCACCTTCCAGGCCATAAGCGTAAGCGATTACTTTATCTGCAACCTGTACCGGGTCTTCTCCGAAAGAACGGGTGTTGATGACCGGGTTCTTGGGATTGATGTTCACATCCGCTACCGGAGCAAAATTAACCTGCACTCCAATCTGCCGGCATTGACGGGCTACTTCTCTCCCGTATTCATAAATCAGTTGATTGTCACGGATGCATCCCAATACCATATTTCTTGGAAAAACAGGCGTTCCGCGCAAACGCATCGCCAGCCCCCATTCTCCGTCGAAAGTAATCATAACAGGTACTTTCGCCTGTTTTTGCGCCCGGTTTGTCAAGTCGACCTGGGTTTGCATCTTCCCACCGGAAAAAAGGAGTCCGCCTACCTTATAAGTATCGACAGCTTCGCGCAGCAGCTCCAGATTCCGTTTGGTATCTACCGGTGCAATGGTATAGATAAATAACTGCCCCACCTTCTCTTTAAAGGAGAGTTTGTTCATCACCGAGTCTACCCAATGACGGCAATCTTCATCCTGAAGAGCTTTATAAACTAACAGTGGTTCGGCAGTGGTGGTAACATTCTGAGCCGAGCTTGTGGCTTGTCCGACCGAGAATAGAATTAAAATCGCTAAAATTGAGGGAATTATCTTCATTTACGTTTCAAAGTCAAATTGAGACGACCTACACGCACACCACTTTTTCCTGAGTGCATGAGGGGCACCTCTTTTCCGTCCATATTCAAATAAGTTTTCGGGCCTTTCATAAAGGTATGCGAATGTCCGCCCAAAATCACGTCGATATTGCGTGTTTTCGCAACCAGGCGTTCGTCCATCTGAATGCCCAGATGGGACAGGCATACAATCACGTCACACCCTTTCTTTTTCAGCAAGGCTGCTATCTCATTCGATACTTCGATAGGGTTTTCATAAACTACTCCTTCACATTTATTCGCCTGAATCAAACCTTCGGGCTTAGCTCCCAAGCCGAATACGCCAATCTTCAAGCCGTATCTTTCGAGGATTACATAAGGCTTTACGATGCCTTTCAAGGGGGTAGCATCGAGGTTGTAGTTGGCGCAAACTACCGGAAAGTTTGCCATTTTGAAAAGACGTGCCATATTATCCAGGCCGAAATCAAACTCATGGTTGCCGATAGTCATGGCATCGTACCCCATTTCGTTCATCAACTTGACTTCCACTTCTCCCTGAAACATATTATAATAAGGTGTGCCTTGGGAAATGTCTCCACAATCGAACAACAGGACATTCTTATGTTCCTTGCGGAACCGGTCAAGAAAAGTGGCCCGGCGGACAAAGCCGCCTTCATCATAATTACGGTCGCCTTTCTGGTTGATAGGTTCGATACGGCTATGTACGTCGCTGGTCTGTAAAAGTATAAGTTCCTTGGTATCCTGCGCAAATATGGAAAAAGCAAAACTCAATGCAAGGCATAACAGGAATGATATCTGAATTCTTTTCATATTCAATATTTTTAGATTCTCCTTCTTATTTTATGGTAATGCGTCCGTCCAGTTTGGAAGTAATCATTTTGCCTTCGGCAGTCTGCTTCCGGACATAATCGAGAAATAGGCCGCGTAAAGTAGCGCCATCGGGACATTCGCGTTTCTCTGCTTGCAGGAAAGCGTCCATCCGTCCGTTGCCGTCTGCCAGATAGTCGATGGTAGCTACCGTATAGAGTTGGTTGTCTTCCACGGGTTTGCCGCCAATTGTAGCATTTAATAATTCTCCATTCTTCGTGATTTCCAGACGAATACCACTTACACCTTCTCCGCGCAGGGAAGCAATCGCTTTAAAAAGTCGTTTCATGTCCGAGCCTTTCATTGTCAGGATACAAAGGGAATTCTCAAAAGGAAGTATTTCAAAGATTTCACTTACTGTGATTTCACCTTTCGGCAGGATATTGCGTAATCCGCCCATATTCACCAGGCCCATATCGGCAGGTTTGCCCAACATCGGAGCGGCAGCTTGCTGCAAGACGCTTGCTACGAGATTGGAAAGCAGGCTTTCAGGCCCCCCTTTATCCATTTTCATTTCACTGGTACCGATGACTTCATACATCATCCCGTCAATCTTATCCTTATAGGGCTTTAATACTTCGGCAGCTTTTTTGTCCGGATTAGTATCCCAGGAAGAATCAACCTTAATCATACTACCTTCCACTTTTGCCACTTGATAGTGAGCCGCAACCTCCCGTGTCGAGCGACAGGACGTGAACAGGAAACCACCTGCCAATGCTGCTACAATCAGATACTTTACATAAGTCTGTTTCATGTTCGCTATTTTTATTATTTATCAAGAATCTCTTTTAAATGCTTTTGCAATATTTCCTTGGGGATTAACTGCCGCTTGTACTCTGCAATCATTGTGGGACTTAAGCTACGACTTAATGCATATTCAACAACTTGACTATCTGCACTTTTACACAATAATATTCCTATACTCGGATTCTCATTTTCTTTTTTTACATCCCGGTCTAACGCTTCAAGATAAAAATCCAATTGCCCCAGATATTCCGGTCTAAACTCATTCGTTTTAATCTCCATCGCAACCAAGCATCGCAGTCCACGATGAAAAAAAAGCAAATCAATCCGAAAGTCTTTCATTCCGACCTGCACACGATACTCCTCATCCACAAACAAAAAATCTTTTCCCAATTCTAATATAAAATTCTTCATCTGTTTCACTAAGCCAGCCTGAAGACTTCTCTCACTATGATTTTCAGGCAAACCAAGAAAATCAACCATATATGTGTCTTTGAAAATCCGCCCGGCATCCGGATATGCTTTTTCCAATGCTAGTGATTGATGCGTATTCCCTAATAAACTCCGTTCATAAACACAAGCATCAATCTGCCTGCGAAGTTCCTGATAAGTAAGGTTTTCTCTATTACTTAATAATATGTAGAAGATGCGTTCTTCAGGAGACGTGCATCCGGACATTATCTCAAGATGGGCAGACCAGCCCACTTGTACCAATAAAAAGAGTACAGCAGCATCGTCACCAAATTGCGTCAGAACGTCTGACGCAATTGCCTGTTCTTTGATTTGCGTCGGAATGGCTGACGCAAATTCTACAGTAGAATATTCATTATAGAATCTGACCATTCTTTCAATAGAACGTTTTTCATACCCTTTGATACCGGGGATTTTCTCTTTGAGATATACAACAAGCATATCTATGACCTTGCTCCCCCACTTGGCAGACCTTATTTTATCGGAGACATACCGCCCAATCTCCCAATTACTAAGAATTATCTCATTATTTAAAGCTTTATAAGCTCGCTTCTTACGTGTATCAATTATTAATTTGATTTCGTCAAATTGAGCTTGGTATTGTATATTTGGTATGCTTACTTCCATCTTTATTTATTATTGGTAACCCAACAAGCCTTTTCTTGTTCACAGCTACAAATATACAAAAAACATTTGGCTATCTGCCAAATAATTCGTTACTTTGCACCGCTTTCGCGCAATCGCTGTCAAGAGACGAGATACTTGGTATGTTGCGTTGTAACGATGAAACAATTTAATAATAACAACAATGGATTTAATTAAAATTGCAGAAGAAGCATTTGCTACCGGAAAACAGCACCCGAGCTTCAAAGCAGGAGACACTGTAACAGTGGCATATCGTATTATCGAGGGTAACAAAGAACGTGTACAGTTGTACCGTGGTGTTGTTATCAAAATCGCCGGTCACGGAGACAAAAAACGTTTTACTGTACGTAAAATGTCAGGAACTATAGGCGTAGAAAGAATTTTCCCAATCGAATCACCGGCTATCGATAGCATCGAAGTGAACAAGGTAGGTAAAGTTCGTCGCGCTAAATTGTACTACCTGCGTGCTCTTACTGGTAAGAAAGCTAGAATCAAAGAAAAAAGAGTTAACGGCTAAGCCGAACTTTTCGATTCGAAATAAAAAAGGGAACTTCATTCATTATGAAGTTCCCTTTTTTATTGCTACCATTCTCGCAAAGCTATTATCTGGGAAGTACATTTTCTCAACTATACTCACACCTGTGAGAAAAAATACTCATACCTATGAGAATATATTCCCATTAGTATGAGTATTATTTCTCATACTAGTGAGAATAAACCCTTTTCTGAATAGGCTGTAGATGCCTTGTAGATGGCGGAAAGGAATAATAAAACAAAGCCCCGAAAGTCATAGACTCCCGAGGCTTCATCACCTTTATTATAATAATGATATATTATTCTTTCAAATCTTTCAGTTCCCAAGCCAATGCACTGGCACCCAGTACAGCAGCATCAGAATCCTTCAATTCGGAAACGAGCAATTTCGTCTTACCTTTATAGATATTCAGGATATTATCATCAATGGCCTTCTGAATCGGTTTCATGATATAGTCACCGGACTTAGCCAAGCCACCGAACAATACAATGGCTTCAGGGCTGGAAAATGCGATGGCGTCTGCCAAAGCTTCACCCAGAATGTTACCTGTAAAGCTAAAGATTTCCTGTGCCAGTTTATCACCTTGTACAGCTGCATCATATACATCTTTTGAAGTAATGTTTTCTGCAGGAATGTTACGAAGCAAGCTGGCATCCGTACGAGCGGCAAGGAATTCGCGAGCTGTGCGAGCTACACCGGTAGCCGAACAGTAAGTTTCCAGACATCCCTTACGTCCACAACCGCAAAGACGACCATCGCGACGAGCGATCACGTGTCCTAATTCGCCTGCAAAACCGTCATGTCCATATACCATCTGGCCGTTGATAACAATACCACTACCCACACCGGTACCCAGTGTAATCATGATAAAGTCTTTCATACCACGGGCAGCGCCATAAGTCATTTCACCGATAGCAGCAGCATTTGCATCGTTTGTCAAAGCAGTGGGGATACCCAGTCTTTCTTCAAACATGGCAGCCAACGGAAGAATTCCTTTCCAAGGCAAGTTCGGAGCAAATTCAATCGTTCCCGTGTAATAGTTACCATTCGGAGCACCGATACCGATGCCTCTGATTTTATCAACGCCACCATTAGCAATAATCAATGGAAGCAGGCTTTTACACACTTCATCAGCGTATTCTTCTACTGTAGGATAACCAGATGTTTTGATTGAACTGCTGGCAATAATAGTTCCGCGTGCGTCTACAATTCCAAAGACGGTATTCGTTCCGCCTATGTCAATACCTACTACGTAGGGCTTTTCCATGTTTGAATTCATGATACTTTTATTTAAAAGGGTTAGTTAATCATTAAGTTTACTGCACACAAATTACGTAAAGAAGATTGAGTCTACAAAATGTTTTTCAAAAAAAGTTCAACCTCTTTGCAACTTTTCGTATCTTGCAGCCGTCTAATAGTAGAAAATTATTAGAAAACAGAATCTAAATAAAGAAAATTGTGATACAACTAACAAACGTCAACAAGACCTACAACAACGGAGCGCCTCTCCATGTACTCAAAGGTATCAACCTCAATATCGAACGAGGTGAATTTGTTTCGATTATGGGAGCATCCGGATCCGGCAAATCTACTTTACTCAACATATTAGGCATACTGGACAATTACGACACCGGAGAGTACTACCTGAACAATGTACTTATCAAAAACCTGAGCGAGACCAAAGCCGCCGAATACCGGAACCGTATGATAGGATTTATTTTCCAGTCGTTCAACCTGATTTCCTTTAAAGATGCTGTAGAAAATGTAGCACTTCCTTTATTCTATCAGGGGGTAAGTCGCAAAAAGAGAAATGCGCTTGCACTGGAATATCTCGACCGGCTGGGTTTGAAAGACTGGGCACATCATATGCCCAACGAAATGAGCGGCGGGCAGAAACAACGTGTAGCCATCGCACGTGCACTCATCACCCAGCCACAAATTATCCTGGCGGACGAACCGACCGGAGCCTTGGACAGCAAGACTTCCGTAGAAGTGATGCAGATTCTGAAAGATTTGCATAAAATGGGAATGACGATTGTAGTCGTCACTCATGAGAGTGGCGTTGCCAACCAGACAGACAAGATTATACATATCAAAGATGGTATTATCGAACGAATCGAGGATAACATCGACCACGACGCTTCTCCTTTCGGCAAGGACGGCATCATGAAATAAATCCAAATCCACCACCTACTATACAAACATTATCATGATTGATATTTGGCAAGAAATATACAGTACCATCAAGCGCAACAAACTGAGGACGTTTCTCACCGGATTTGCTGTGGCATGGGGTATCTTTATGCTTATCGTCCTGCTGGGTGCAGGCAACGGGCTGATTCACGCATTCGAAGAATCGGCTTCGGAACGTGCACTGAACAGTATTAAAATCTATCCGGGCTGGACTTCCAAGTCTTACGACGGATTAAAAGAGGGGCGACAAATTCAACTGGACAACAAGGATTTCCAGATCACCGATACCCATTTCTCCAATAATGTCATTACGACAGGAGCATCGATCTGGCAAGGTTCCGTCAACATCAGCTTCGGTTCGGAGTATGCCAGTGTCGGACTGGCGGGAGTCTTCCCTAACCATATAGAAATGGAGACCATAAAGCTTTTTAAAGGGCGTTTCATTAATGAGACGGATATAAAAGAAAGACGGAAAGTAATCGTCCTTCATAAGAAAACGGCTGAAATACTTTTTAATAAGACACATATCGAACCTATCGGGCAATTTGTCAACATGGGAAATGTTGTCTATCGGGTAGTAGGACTCTGCAACGACAAAGGAGACAGCGGGGAGAATCCCGCTCTCATCCCTTTTTCCACTCTGCAAACCATCTATAATAAAGGCGACAAGCTGAACTGTCTGACCATTGCTACAAAGAATCTGGAAACAATCGAAGCAAATGAGAACTTTGAGAAAGAATACCGAAAAGCTCTAGGTGCCAACCATCGTTTTGACCCTACCGACCATAGCGCTATCTGGATATGGAACCGATTCACCAATTATCTACAACAACAGCAAGGCATGGTCATTCTACGCACCGGAATCTGGGTTATCGGTATCTTCACTCTTTTAAGCGGCATTGTAGGGGTGTCCAATATCATGCTGATCACCGTTAAAGAACGTACACGCGAGTTCGGTATCCGCAAGGCGTTAGGAGCTAAACCGAGATCTATTCTTTGGCTTATTATTGTAGAAAGTATCATCATCACCACCACATTCGGATACATCGGCATGGTGGCCGGCATCGGAGTGACCGAATGGATGAACAATGCCTTCGGGAATCAGACAATGGATACCGGAGTGTGGACGGAAACGGTTTTCCTGAATCCTACCGTAGATATAAGAATTGCCATACAGGCTACACTTACATTAGTAATAGCTGGTACGTTAGCCGGATTGTTCCCTGCCCGCAAAGCGGTCAGCATCCGGCCGATTGAAGCACTTAGAGCAGATTAAGAATATGAAAATAGACATGGATACCTGTGAGGAAATCCTCATAACCATCACAAGAAATAAAACAAGAAGCCTGCTGACTGCCTTCGGTGTGTTCTGGGGAATCTTCATGCTTGTCGCCCTTATCGGTGGCGGGCAGGGATTGGAAGATATGATGAAAAAGAACTTTGAAGGATTCGCCACCAACTCCGGCTTCCTTGCTTCGCAAAGAACGGGTGAAGCCTACAAAGGTTTCCGTAAAGGAAGATGGTGGAATCTGGAAGCTGTCGACATTGAACGCCTGCGTTCGCAAGTCAAAGATGTGGAAGTCATTACTCCTTCTATCGCCCGTTGGGGGTCGAAAGCCGTATATGAAGATAAAAAATATGATTGCAGCGTAAAAGGACTGTATCCCGACTATCTTCACATTGAATCACAGGAAATGGCTTATGGCAGATTTATCAATGATGTAGATATTAAGGAAGCGCGCAAAGTGTGTGTTATCGGGAAACGGGTTTATGAAAGTCTTTTCAAAGCAGGAGAAGACCCGTGCGGGAAATACATACGTGTAGACGGAATTTATTACCGGATTATCGGTATGTCTTCTTCCGAAGGAGACATGAACATACAGGGACGGGCTTCGGAAGCTGTCACCCTGCCCTTCACTACCATGCAACAAACGTACAACCTGGGCGGACGAATTGATGTTATCTGTTTTACCGCAAAGCATGGAGTCAAAGTGTCTGACCTGCAACCGAAAATGGAAGAGATTATCAAAGCCGCACATTATATTGCTCCCAATGACAAACAGGCGCTTATGTACCTGAATGCAGAAGCTATGTTTTCAATGGTTGATAATTTATTTACCGGCATTAATATATTAGTCTGGATGGTCGGCTTGGGAACTCTGCTGGCCGGTGCCATCGGTGTGTCTAATATCATGATGGTAACCGTGAAAGAACGCACTACCGAAATCGGTATCCGTCGGGCAATCGGTGCACGTCCGAAAGACATCATGCAACAAATCCTGTCAGAAAGTATGGTATTGACAACCATTGCCGGGATGTGCGGAATCTCCTTTGCCGTCATGATACTGCAACTAGTGGAAATGGCAGCAAATTCAGGTGGTGGAGATACTCATTTCCAAGTCAGCTTCGGACTGGCAATCGGTACTTGTGCCTTGTTGATTGCATTAGGAATGTTGGCAGGACTGGCACCCGCTTACCGGGCTATGGCTATCAGACCGATTGAAGCCATCCGCGACGAGTAGAAGTTGAGAATGAAGAGTTGAAGAGTTGAGAACGAAGAATTAAAAATTAAACACATATATCCAAGATGAAAAAGTATCTGAAAATCGCATTATTGGTAATCATTGCCATAATCCTTATTGGAACGTTCGTATTCCTTTATCAGAAATCCCAGCCCAAGGTCATTGTTTATGAAACGGTGAAGGCGGAAATAACTGACTTGCAAAAAACTACAGTAGCTACCGGGAAGGTAGAACCGAGAGATGAAATCTTAATCAAACCGCAGATTTCCGGTATCATAGACGAATTGTACAAAGAAGCAGGACAAAGCGTAAAGAAAGGTGAAGTGATAGCCAAAGTTAAGGTTATCCCCGAACTCGGGCAACTGAACTCGGCTGAAAGCCGCGTACGCCTGGCAGAGATTAATGCGGCACAGGCTGAAACTGATTTTGCCCGCGTCAAGAAGTTATATGAAGACCAGCTAATCAGCCGGGAAGAATATGAGAAAAGCGAAGTTGCCGTCAAACAGGCGCGTGAAGAGAGACAGACCGCAAAAGATAATCTCGAAATCGTAAAAGAAGGCATTACCAAAAACAGTGCTTCATTCAGTAGCACCATGATTCGTTCCACTATTGACGGATTGATTCTGGACGTACCGGTAAAAGCCGGTAACTCCGTTATCATGAGCAATACCTTCAACGACGGAACAACCATTGCCACAGTAGCCAACATGAACGATCTCATTTTCCGTGGCAATATTGATGAAACGGAAGTGGGGCGCATCCATGAAGGTATGTCGTTGAAACTGACAATCGGTGCTTTGCAGAATTTGACTTTCAACGCAATCCTGGAATATATATCTCCCAAAGGGGTGGAAACCAACGGAGCCAACCAGTTCGAAATCAAAGCTGCCATTTCCGTTCCCGATTCCGTACAAATCCGTTCCGGATACTCCGCCAATGCAGAAATCGTGTTGCAACGTGCCAATCAGGTATTGGCAGTGCCCGAAAGCACTGTCGAATTTTGCGGGGATTCTACTTTTGTATATCTTATGACGGATTCCGTACCTCAACAGAAGTTCCAACGTACTCAAGTGACCGCAGGGATGAGCGACGGTATCAAGATAGAAATAAAAAAAGGGATAACTGCACAGGATAAAATACGTGGTGCTGAGAAAAAAGACAAATAATTGACTTCAATGAAAACAATCCGTAAAACCATATCAGTACTTCTGCTCTCAGGAATCGGAATAATTTCCATTCAGGCGCAGGACAACAACTCGTCGCAAGCATGGACACTGCGACAATGTATTGACTATGCCATTGAGCATAATATAGAGATTCGCAAGTCCGCCAACAATACTGAAATAAGTAAGATAGATGTGCATACAACCAAGTGGGCACGTCTCCCTAATTTGAGTGGTAGTGCCAGTCAGAACTGGAGCTGGGGACGTACAGCTTCTCCGGTAGATAACTCATATAGCAATATTAACAGTGCTAATACGAGCCTTAGTTTAGGCACAAACGTCCCTATATTTACTGGTTTGCAGTTGTCTAATCAATACTCGCTTGCTAAACTGGATCTGAAAGCGGCTATTGAAGACCTCAACAAAGCCAAAGAGGATATTGCCATAAATGTCACTTCTGCTTATTTGCAAGTATTGTTCAATTTTGAATTAAGCAAAGTTGCCCATAATCAAGTAAATTTGAGCAAAGACCAACTGAAGCGTATTCAAGGACTTTTCGGAGTAGGCAAAGCATCTCCGTCTGAAGTGGCTGAAGCGCAAGCTCGTGTAGCACAAGATGAAATGACTGCTGTACAGTCCGATAATAAATACAAATTATCATTACTTGACCTCAGTCAACTCTTGGAATTACCGACACCGGAAGGTTTTGTACTTGAAAATCCCAAAGAAGAACTGGAATTTACTCCTCTAACTCCGCCGGATGATATTTATACACAGGCACTTGCCTACAAGCCAAGTATAAAATCGGCAGAATACAAGTTACAAGGTAGTATCAACAGCATCCGTCTTGCGCAAAGTAACTTCTACCCACAGTTATCTTTTAGCGCCGGGTTGGGAAGTAATTACTATACAGTTAACGGAAAATCAGAAGGGGGATTCGGCAGTCAGATGAAAAACAACCTGAATAAATATGTAGGATTCAATCTTAGTGTTCCACTCTTCAACCGTTTTTCCACACGCAATAAGGTACGGACAGCCCGTTTACAGCAAAACAATCTTACACTGCAATTGGACAATGCTAAAAAAACACTCTACAAGGAGATTCAACAATCCTGGTACAATGCTTTAGCGGCAGAAAGCAAATATAATTCCAGTGAAGTTGCAGTGAAAGCCAATGAAGAATCTTTCCGTCTCATGAGTGAAAAGTTCAATAACGGCAAGGCTACTTTTGTGGAATACAATGAATCAAAACTGAATCTGATTAAAGCACTTTCAGACAGACTACAAGCTAAATATGATTATTTGTTCTGCACTAAAATCCTGGATTTCTATAAAGGACAGATTATAGAATAAAATCTCTACACAATAAATGAGAGACTGCACCATCCGTGTCTTAAAAAACAGGCACAACATGGTGCAGTCTCTTTATTAATCCCCCACGCAAAGCAAGACATCCATTTTGGGAAATAATATTTAATCTCTACATTATTTCTCTTTTATTTACTGTTTATTGAAGAATAAGCCTTATCTTTCGGCAAATTTGAACAAAATAAAGAGCAATCAAAACAAACTTACAAATGAAGGTATCATATTTCAAGAAAGTATTAATATTACTCCTTTCTATAACGGGAATGTTTCATTCCCTCTGTTATGCCGTCCAAACCCAACAGAACAATTTATCATCCGATTGTATTCTAATTATCAACTCTTATACAGAGATGTCATTATGGAGCAACGACTTCATAGATCCGATATACAAAGAATACAGCACAGCGAAAAGCCATGTAGATATCCATACGGAACATATGAATATGCTTATTATCAACGATGAGGAAGCCCTGCAAGAATACAAGGAGAATTTATTTCAAAGATATGGCAATACTCCTCCCAAACTAATTGTCTTATTAGGAAATTCGTCATGGGTATTACTAAACAAGGACATCGAGAAGCATTGGAAAAATATACCGGTTATTCTTTGTGCAGAAAGGAAATATACAGGTGACGACAGCATATATTTAAAAAAGAGGGTTATTCCCGAAGAGGATAGAAAATCACTGGCAGACTATCAGGGCAGCATACCTCTGACTGTCCTTTACACCCCTTTCTACATCAAAGAAACGGTGAAATTGATGGATACGCTTATTCCACACATGAAGAAGTTAGTATTCCTTTCGGACAGGCGTTGTATCAGTGCGCAATACCGGGAAGAAGTCAATGAACTGATACACACCGAATACCCCACCGTCAAGATTGAACACCTGATTGCAGGCGATATTACGAATGATGCCCTGATTGATTCTTTAAAAATGTTCGACTCCCAAACCGGAGTGTTGTTTCTTTCCTGGTTTAAAAAAGAGCAGCAACAAGGTAATGCCATTCTTACCTCCAATATATCCAGGCTATTAAGCAACTACTCTAAAGCTCCCATCTTCACACTGCACAACAATGCCCTGGAAACAAACGGATTGATTGGAGGATGTTTCTGGCCGAATGATGTCATAAAAAGCTATATTATAAAAACGGTTCAACAAGTACTGGCGAAGCCACAAATCGGGAAAACCCGATTTATAGAAATGAGACCACCCTGCCCATACATCAATTATATCGATTTACAAAATTCCGGACTACAGATAAGCCGCTGTCCGTCCGATACGGTCTTCAGCATGAAGCCACCAACGTTCTTTGAGCAAAACTGGCACTATATTATCATTATTTGTTTTATTATGCTTTCAGGTATCTTATATCTGATGTGGGTTAGAAAAATCGCCACCGAACGGGGTAAACGTCTGGATGCGATGATGAATTACAGCAGCTTAATAGAAAACATGCCTATTTTATATGCCAAGGAAGAACTGATTTACGATGCGGAAGGACATATTATAGATTTCATCTATCGCGAAGTAAATCCGATTTTCGAAAAGTACATCATACCTAAAGGCAAAATAATAGGAAAGAAGCAAAGCGAACTCAGCAAGTCCGATAATATACAACTTATCAACATGTACAATTCGCTTAATAACAAGAGGGAACTTACTTTCCAATATTATGTTGAAGAAAAACAAACCTATCTGACTGTTATCATCACCCCTTCCAAACAGAAAGGCTTTATTGATGTCTTTTGCGTAGACAACACAGAACTGGTAGTAACCCAGCAAATACTCCACTCCACCAATCATAAATTATCCGCTGCACTTGATGTAGCCGATATCACTCCCTGGAAATGGGACTTGGAAAAAAACACAATCTTATGTGATGTCAATCGCCCTGTTGAAGTCATCCAGGAACAGGGAATAGTCGGCGAACAGCATTTGTCGGTTTCCGACACTTCCTATTTTTCCAATATCTGCAAAGAAGACAAGGAACGAATAACGGCAGCTTATCAGCGGCTCATCAATGGAGAGGTTTCAAAACTTAAAGAAGAATTCCGGATTGTTCCTAAAAAAGGAAATTCATTGCATTATGAATGGGTGGAAGTACAAGCTACAGTAGATGACAGAGATGAAAACGGCAAACCTAAGACGCTTGTAGGTTCTTCATTAGTCATCACTCAAAGAAAAGAGATGGAGGAAGCCTTGATTAGAGCCAAGGAGAAAGCGGAAGAATCCAATAAGCTGAAATCTGCCTTCCTGGCAAATATGAGTCATGAGATTCGTACTCCGCTGAATGCCATAGTCGGTTTCTCGGGCATTCTGGCTTCGACAGAAGAGGAAGACGAAGAAGAGAAACAGGAATATATACACATTATCGAGGACAACAATAATCTACTTCTCCAACTGATTAGTGACATTCTGGATCTTTCTAAGATTGAAGCCGGCACATTGGAATTTGTATATAGCAATGTGGATGTTAACGAATTGTTCTTCAATCTGGAAGACTCGGCCGGAATGAGGAATAAGAATCAGAATGTCCGGATTATATATAACCGGGAAATGCCGGAATGCAGTATCAGTACAGACAAAAACCGGCTGACACAAGTAGTCAGCAACCTAATCAACAATGCGATGAAGTTCACAGAGAAAGGTAGTATCCAATTCGGATACCATCTGCAAGATAACGATGATTTCCTGCATTTTTATGTAACAGACACAGGTAGCGGAATTCCGGAAGAACAACTGGGAAATATTTTCGGACGTTTTGTCAAACTCAACAATTTTGTACAAGGCACAGGACTAGGATTATCAATCTGCCAGACTATCGTTGAAAACATGGGCGGACAGATAGGAGTAACTTCCAAAGAGGGAGAAGGAACTACTTTCTGGTTTACATTGCCTTATATCCCTACTGAAAAAGTATCGCTAAACATCAAGGAACACGAAGCTTATCGTCACGTAGACAGTAAGGAAAAGCTCAGCATACTGATTGCAGAAGATAATGACAGTAATTATAAATTATTTGAATCCGTACTCAAAAAAGAATATACATTAATCCACGCATGGGATGGCGAGGAAGCCGTACAACTGTTTAAAGAGCATAATCCGCATATTGTACTGATGGATATCAATATGCCTAAAATGAACGGATACGAAGCAACAAAAAAGATACATGAGTTGTCTCCCGAAACTCCTGTTATAGCAATTACCGCCTTCGCTTACGCAGAAGATGAACAACGCATTCTGAATGGTGGCTTTGACGGATATACTTCCAAACCGATCCAACCCGGAAAATTACGGACACAAATCATTGAACTGCTGAAAAAGCGCTTATTATTCATGTAAGAACAGAGAAATAGAAAGTTTACTACCTATTCATTCTAAATCCTGCACAACTCTTAAAACATATCCGTCGGTTCATCCGTTACTATAAAAAGAACCAACGGATATGAAACATTTTATTATCGCAGCAGAAATTTATCTCGCAGGAGGATGCTTCTGGGGAACAGAACATTTCCTGAAACAAATCAGAGGGGTAGAAAGCACTCAGGTAGGATATGCCAATAGTATTATCACTAATCCGACATACCAACAAGTATGTTCGGGAGAAACGAATGCAGCCGAAACAGTGAAAGTGGTCTATGACCCTAAAACTATAGATTTAAGTTTACTTCTTGAGCTCTACTTTAAAACGATAGATCCTACCAGCCTTAACCAACAAGGGAATGATCGTGGTACGCAATATAGGACAGGGATTTACTATACAAATAAGGATGATGTTCCTGTTATCAATCAGGCTATTCAGACTTTGGCGAACCAATATAAAACTCCCATTGCAATAGAAGTAAAGCCGTTAGCCAATTTCTATCCGGCAGAAAACTATCATCAGGATTACCTGGATAAGAATCCGAACGGGTATTGTCATATCAATCCTGCTTTATTTGAAATGGCACGGAAAGCCAATGCTCCCCAAACAAAAAGTTATCAAAAACCGGATGATGCGACTCTACGGAAAAAATTGTCGGCAGAACAGTATGCAGTGACACAGAAGAGCGCAACGGAGCCGGCTTTCCGGAATGAGTATTGGGATGAACATCGCCCCGGCATTTATGTAGATGTCACTACCGGAGAACCCTTGTTTGTTTCTACCGATAAATTCGATTCCGGCTGTGGATGGCCTAGTTTCTCCAAACCTATTCAGAAAGAGCTGATTGCAGAGAAGAAAGATACTACGTATGGAATGGTTCGCACAGAAGTTCGCAGCAAAAGCGGTGATGCCCATTTGGGACATGTATTCACTGACGGGCCGAAAGAAAAGGGCGGACTCCGTTATTGCATCAACAGTGCCTCACTTCGTTTTATTCCGAAAGAGAAGATGAAAGAAGAGGGTTATGGAGACTACTTATCACTCGTAAAATAAAAGCTCGTTAAAATAAAAGCGGGATAAATAATAGAGCGTGAAATCGGGGCGGATACAATCCGCCCCGATACCCAAGTTACGGGCAACGCCCGGAATAGTCTAGTCGGCGAGAAACCGGAGTCTAGTTCTCCTACCGCTGAGGAGTAATGATAATGATATTAATAATAAAGGAATAGGTTATCTTCTTGAACCATTACTTCTTTCGGACGAACGGGAAGAGCTACTGCTATTACTTCTCGTACTTCCTGAAGAAGAACGTCTTTCTGTTTGTCCGCTGGAAACATTACTCCGGCTGGAACCGTTGTTTCGAGTAGAACTGTTGCTTCGGCTGGAACTGCTGCTTCGGGTAGAGCCAGCGTTACTGTCCCGGCTAGAACCGGAACTGCTGCGGTTTGAACTGGAGTTGCCGCTACTACGGCTTGAACTGCTATTGTTTCTCCGGCTGGAAGATCTGTTGTTTCTTTCGGAACTGTTATTTCTGCCAGAGGAGATACTTTCACTTCGCCTGCTTGAACTGACAGTCGAGCTGCTGTTTGTACGTCCGCTTTCACGATTAGAACCGGAAGTAACCGAGTTACCACTTGCCGGTCTACGACCGGAATTTGATGAGCCGGAGTTCGTTTCCGGACGACGATTGGAACTACCTTCGCCTCTGTTGTTGTTTCTATCAGGCACAACGTCCTTGTTCGGTCTTCTATTTCCGGACGGGTTGGACGGTCTGGTAGAATTTCCCGGACGTACAGCCACTCCCGGACGAGTCGGCGCATTATGCGGACGGGTAGAAGAATTCGGACGGAAATGAACCGAGCCAAAATCCGAACGGCGATAAGAGTGATATACTCTTTGATCCCTCACCCGATGCGGAGTAGAATAATGGTGGAAATCAGTATACCTGCCCCTATAATAACTCGTATGATGAATATACGGGCGGTAATGCGCTCCACAATATGTACGATAATGAGATGGTACACCGAAGTAGAACAAGTTACGGTTCGGATAATTGACATAAACGCGGAAACTCCATCTTCCTCCGGTTACGTATATCGGCCGATAGAAATAATCGGCTCCCATAAACCGGCGGTATTGCACATCACTCAATACCCAGCGAAGGTCATCATTACGAATATCCAATGCTTCATAATAATCGTCTAACGCCCATTCATAGCCACGTGCCACATAATCCATTATATTACGGACAGAATAAATAAAGTCGTAATTAATCTCATACGCATCATTATATTGCTGAGTACTCAGACTCAATTCATATGCCATCTTATCTGTAAGGAAACGTGTCTCCTTACGCACTTTGCCGGTGCTCATTCCAGCCATCACGGTCATACTGGCACTCAGACCGACAGCAAAGAGTAAAAACAGTATTCGTTTCATAATTCAATCTCCTATCATTTATTATTCTGATGATACTCCTTGATAAACTTACGCACTTCATCTTTATAGGTATCAGAGAATAAGATATTAATCACCTTGTTAAAATTCTGTCTATCCCTTACATACGGATACATCTTCTTCATCATCTCCACCTGGTCGGGAATATAAGAAATCTCCTTCACCATTTCCACACATTGAGCAGAAGTGACATCATGCTTTTGCAACATCCTCTCAATCATTTTTTTCTGTTCATCACCCATTATTGTAAACTTCAACTTGTCATGGAACTTTTCAAACTCCGAGTCGGACATTACGCGAATCTCTTCCACCGGATAACGGTTCGGAAAAGCTCCGACAGTAGTAACAGCCGTTGGCGAAGGGGTCACTACCGTAGTAGCATTCATCTCCATGCTTCTGTCTTTAAAAGAATCCATTCCCGATACCCGTCCGTCTGTGAACTGAATCAGCACAATAGACCAGCCGGCATTGGCACTTGTTGAATAACGGCGATACTCCCATTCTTCCGAATTTCCGTCGAAACGGCGAAAGTCGGGTTCTGACCCAAACACATTACGAACCTCGAGCGGTGTCATTCCCTGCTGAATGCTCATCAACATTTTACCGGACATATTACTGGACGTGAAGCAAGCACTGCACAAAAGAATCAGCGACAAAAACAAAACAGCGTGTATCTTTTTCATAACGATATAGTTTTAACTAGTTAGCAAATATCAGCGTCTTCCGTAGTTCCGCACAAACTCATTCATCTTATCCTTATTCGAAGAGAATGTCAGCGTAGAAATTACTGTGAAGAAGGCCTCTTTATCAACAATCCGGGGATACATCATCTTCATTATCTCCATCCGGTCATCATCAAAAGTATAAAGTTTCGTCAGTTGGAGACATTGGCCGGAAGTGAAATCCGAACTTGCCAAAGCTGTATTTATCAACGCGATGCGGTCATCCTTGAAAGGCTCTTTCTTCACATTATTGAGAAACGTCTGGAAAAGCCGGTTGTCCATCACCCTGTCATAATGACCATAATCCGGGCGATGTCCTCCCTGTCCGGGACGTCCGGGTCTGTTGTCCGGGCGAATCCCGTTGCGGTCATCCACCATTATCTCTTTTACACCGTTTCCATCAAAATAAATACGTTCATTATACAACCTCTCCCCTTTCCATACTCGTTCTCCCGGACGGGTAAAGCGGGTAGCATACACTTCAACGGTATAATATCCTGATCTAAGGTTGGCAACGAAGCAAGTAGTGGTCGGCAGACACATCTGATTGCCGCCAAAGTAAACAAGAATCGGGGTATTTCCACCATCAATGCGGATTCCGCTAAGGGATTGTGCCTTTAAGGAAAGAGCAGCGAACAGAATACAGAAAGTTATTATTATCCTACGCATAGCTTATTTAGTTTTTTATTATTAATATCTCTAATCTGATACCACAAAAATAGGGTGAGGAAACTCCCCACCCCAATGATTCTCTCTATTCGTATGTAGGGATTTCCCTATTGTGTTTAGGATTCCGCCAGAGTAATGCCGTCCTCATGCAAGATAACCAGACGTTTCTTATACAAATCGCCCACCCCTTTCTTGAAAGTTTTCTTGCTCACACCAAACGTATCATAAATATCTTCGGCAGGACTTTTATCGTTCAGATTGATTCGTCCCCCCTGTTCCTTGATATAGTCCAGCAATGTTTTCGCAAAATCATCAATCTTCTCAAAACCCGGTTTCTGAAGAATCAAGTCCACCTTGCCATCTTCACGCACTTGCTTCACAAAAGCTTTCATCTCCATCCCTGTCTCCAGCGAAGTGAATATTTCATTCTCATACAGCAAGCCGCTATACTTATTATCTATAATAGCTTTAAAGCCCAGATCCGTCTTCTGCCAGATAAGGATATCCACCTCATCACCCGAAGCATACTCCGGTTGCTCTTTCGACAGATAACGTTCCACCTTTGCCGAAGCCACAATACGGAAACTTTCTTCATCCAAATGCGCATGAACCACGTACTTACGTCCCACCTGCATCTTCATCTTCTGTTCTCTGAACGGGACAAACAAATCCTTCATCAGTCCCCAATTCAGAAAAGCCCCGTATTGATTCACCCAGGACACCTCAAGACAGGCAAACTGACCGACCTGCACGAACGGAGTCAGCGTCGTTGCAATCAGCCTCTCATCCATATCCAAATAAAGAAACACGTTCAGAATATCCCCTATCTTACAGTCTTCGGGCACATAGCGGGTTGGCAACAGAATCTCACCATCTTCGCCACCGTCAAGATATACCCCGAAGTCCACTTCCTTCACAACTTCAAGCTGATTATATTTTCCTAATTCAATGTTCATATTTTTAATCTACTCTGTTTTATTACTCTTATTAAATACAAAGATAGTCTATTTTCAACAGAACTCTCTATCAAGTTACTATAACTTTTCGTTATCGGATAAAACTATTTGCTATGAACAATCAAGGCTGTAAAATGTTATCTTTGTAGCGGCAAAAAGAAAGATAAAATTATTCACCTTTAAATATATTAAGCTTTATGAAATTCTTAACCAACGAGAAACTTACGATTGTAGGAGCTGCCGGAATGATCGGCTCCAATATGGCACAAACTGCCATGATGATGAAACTCACTCCGAATATTTGTCTGTATGACCCATTCGCCCCTGCTTTGGAAGGAGTAGCCGAAGAACTGTATCACTGCGGCTTTGAAGGCGTCAACCTTACTTATACTTCCGACATCAAGGAAGCATTGACCGGAGCATCATACATCGTATCTTCCGGTGGAGCAGCCCGCAAAGCAGGTATGACGCGCGAAGATTTGCTGAAAGGAAATGCAGAAATTGCCGCTCAGTTCGGTAAGGATGTCCGTCAATATTGCCCGAATGTAAAACATATCGTTGTCATCTTTAATCCGGCGGACATCACCGGTCTGATAACCTTATTATATTCAGGTTTGAAACCTTCACAAGTTTCTACATTGGCTGCACTGGACAGCACCCGTCTGCAAAACGAATTAGTGAGATATTTCCATATCCCCGCTTCCGACATTCAGAACTGCCGTACCTACGGCGGACATGGCGAACAAATGGCTGTATTCGCTTCTACAACCAAAGTAAAAGGAGAACCACTGACTGATTTCATCGGTACTACCCGTCTCCCGATGACCGAATGGGAAGCTCTGAAAGTACGTGTCATCCAGGGTGGAAAGCACATCATCGACCTTCGCGGACGTTCTTCTTTCCAAAGCCCGGCTTATCTTTCTATTGAAATGATCGCTGCCGCTATGGGCGGACAACCTTTCCGCTGGCCTGCAGGAACTTATGTTTCCAATGGTAAATTCGACCATATCATGATGGCAATGGAAACGTCAATTACTAAAGACGGAGTTACTTATAAAGAAGTAGCCGGAACTCCTGCCGAACAGGAAGAACTGGAAAAGAGCTACGAACATCTGTGCAAACTTCGTGACGAAGTGATCGAAATGGGAATTATCCCCGCTATCAAGGACTGGCATACGCTGAATCCTAACATCAAGTAAACATACAATATTAGTAGAAAGCCGGAACCCGACGATATTCTTTATCGGAGTTCCGGCTTATTTTTTTATCCTAAGAGTTTAGTTCTGAACGAGAAGAACATTCCGGGCAAATGCCCTTCAACACATAGTTAATGCTATGCAAAGCAAACCCTTTCGGCAAATCAATGACAGGAATATGCGTACCTTCCAGGCAAAATGTCTTGTGGCATTTCTCACAATAGAAATGTGAATGCAAGTCCTGCACCACACAATTACAGGAATTATCGCAAACGGCGTATTTCAACGAACCGCTTCCATCGTCTATGCTATGTATCAGATGATGAGACAGGAAGAGGGCTATTGTCCGGGATATAGTCGACTTATCAACCGTATCCAGCAAAGTCTCCAAATCGAGCAGTGAAACTGCACGTTCAACTTCCATCATATTCTTTAGTATGAGAAGCCTTATTGCCGTTGGCTTGATGTCCCTTCGCGCCAACTTATCCAAATAAATATTCTCTTCCATAATCTCTTATTTTATCATTTTCTGTATTCGTACAGCATTCATAATGGCAAGCAGCGCAACACCTACATCTGCAAAAACTGCTTCCCAAAGGGTAGCGATTCCACCGGCCCCCAATATCAGTACGAGCAGTTTTACTCCGAATGCCAGCGAGACATTCTGCCAGATAATCCTGCGCGTCAGTTTTCCTACCTTGATGGCTTCGGCCACTTTAGAAGGCTGGTCAGTCTGTATCACGACATCTGCAGTTTCGATTGCCGCATCGCTGCCCAATCCTCCCATGGCAATGCCGACATGGCTCAGTGCAAGTACCGGTGCATCATTCATTCCATCACCGACGAATGCAATCTGATTCGTCCTGTCCTGCCGCAGTTCTTCCAGATGCCGCACTTTACCTTCCGGCAACAAATCTCCATAATTATCGGTTATGCCCAGCTTTTCCGCAAAGTTAGTAACAATACTTTGTTTATCACCGGATAATATCTGAATGTTTTTAATATGCAATGCTTTTAAGTCATCAATAGCTTTCTTTGCATCCTCTTTCAATGTATCCGCTAATAACAAACAACCGGCATAATCTGTTCCGATGGCGCAGACTACAATCGTATCAGTCACCTGCAATAATTCCACCGGATATTCAATATTGAATTTGGATAACAAACGACAGTTTCCGACCAGTACCGGAGTCCCGTCAATCATCGCTTCCAAACCGAAGCCGGCAAATTCTTTAGTATCGGTGACAGGCAGCAGTTCTACATTTTGCAGCTTTGCATGGTTCACTATGGCTTTAGCAATCGGATGAGTACTGTCGCTCTCTACCGAAGCAACCAGCTTAATCAATTCCTTTTCTGAAATACCGGATGCGGATTTACACTCCTGTACCTCAAAAGTTCCTTTAGTCAGAGTTCCTGTCTTATCGAATACAACCGTATTGATTTTAGTGATTGCATCCAGATAATTGCCGCCTTTGAATAAGATTCCCAATCGGGAAGCTGCTCCGATACCTCCAAAATATCCCAACGGGATACTTACTACCAAAGCACAAGGGCACGAAATCACCAGAAAGACTAAAGCCCTGTACAGCCAGTCATTAAACACAAATGCAAACTGAGTGTCAATGAATGAATAAACAAACGGAAGGATAACTATCAATATCGCCAGTCCTATGACAATAGGTGTATAGATACGTGCAAATTTACGGATAAACAATTCTGCCGGAGCTTTTCGTTCCGAAGCATTTTGGACAAGTTCCAATATCCGGGCAAGCGCACTCTTATCGAATGGTCTTGTCACCTTGATTCGAATCACTTTATCGGTCACAATCATACCGGCAAGTACTTCTTCGCCTTCGCGAATATTACGGGGGACACTTTCACCTGTCAATGCCGCCGTATTAAAAGCAGCAACTTTGTTGAGCATCACTCCATCCAAAGGAACTCTCTCGCCCGATTTTATCTCTATAATCTCACCGACTTTTACATTCTTCGGACTTTCCGTAATCAGATTGTTATCTCTAAGCACCAAAGCCTTCTCCGGCCTTACATCCAATAAAACGCCGATATTGCGTTTTGCTTTATCAACCGCCTTGTCTTGAAACAGTTCGCCGATGGTATAAAACAGCATCACAGCTACCCCCTCCGGGTATTCGCCAATATAGAAAGCCCCGATTGTGGCAACAATCATTAGAGTAAACTCACTGAAGTAGTCTTTCTCTTTCATGCTCTCCCACGCTTCTTTCATAACAGGGAGTCCGACCGGAAGATAAGCTACAATATACCAGATTAAAGCTACATACTCTTTATGAAAAAAAGAGAAACCCAGGGCATTCATTATAATACCACTTATCAGCAATATAAATGAAAGCCCTGCTTTCCAGTATTCTTGAAATATAGAATTCTTAACTTCAACTTCCTTTTCAGATGCACATCCATGTGCACAGCAACTACAATGTCCCATATCTTTCATCTTTTAGTTGCTGCAAAGGTAGTGAATGATTCGTGCAACAAAGTTGCAAAAAGAATATCTACTATCTATTTTTAGAACATATAGCCCAATGACAACATCAGATTTCTGTTCTTCATTCCCAAATCTTTTGCTACTTCAACCAAACCGAAGTCATAACTTATAGCAACTTGATACTTCTTACTGAACTCAACACCTGCTTTCAAGCCAAGGCCGAAATCGAATCGCTTTAACCCATCATCGCCAAATATATTTTCGGATGCAGAGTTAGTACCCAACTCTCCTAAATCGGCAATATTACCGTCAACTTTTGCTTTTGCCTTTCCAAACAAGCCGACAGCAATGTAGGGGCCCACACTACCAAATAATGCAAAGTCATCATTTACTGCATATTTATAACCAACATGTACCGGAACTTCCAAATAATACGGATTCATCTTGAAACTTGCAAGTGAGCCTGCATCAATCTTCGCACCTTTTAATGTCAACAACGCAGCAAAATCCATATATGCGCCACTCGCTTCTTGTGACAATCCCAATTCTGCTTTTACACCTGCATGAAAACCTATCCTGCTGTCAAATCCTGTAATAGTGTATTTACTGACATTCATACCTGCCATCACACCCCATTTCAGGTTATCTTGCGCGTTGACACTCACTACACTCATCGCTACTAAAGCAAAAAATAACAAAACCTTTTTCATAAGAATAAATAATTTAATTATTGTTTAGAAATCATGTACTGCAAATATAATAAAACAAGTTTAATCTATTATGGAAAATCAATAATTTCTCTACAACAAAAAGACTTACATAACACAATAATGATAGTCATCAAATAAAAGAAAAGGCTGACATAATCTGCCAGGCCCCCCAATAACAAACATTACCAGCTATTCCAACATAGCTATAACGGCTTCTTGGACAAATGCAACAAAGCCTGTCTTCACATAACTCTTAATACATTCCACTTGCTCTTGTGTTAATTCAACTTCCCCATTTTTATAAATTTCCCGAGCAAGCTCTAATTCACCCAAGTCAGCCGTTTTCTGATAAATCGCGTTACCTAACATTTTCGCAATATCGACAGTACTGTTATTTCCTTCGATATCCTTTACTTGAATATTTTTAAAGTTTACTTTCATTGTAGGATATTGATTAAAGTTTCAGTGTTTCCGCACTTTGATTAGAAAAAGCGAGACTTTGGGTTATATACTTCGTACCCTCTCCTTCTTGTGCTTTAGCTTTTTCTATAGCTTTACTTTTATCGGAATTATCTACATCATAAGACATAGCCGATCCAAACATTCCTTGTGAAACAAATACAGTCTTCTTATCAGGCATACTTTCAGCCTCCATCATTGTAATCATAGATGCTTTATACTTTTCCGAAGCCAATTCCATAGCTGCTACCGCTTTAGCTCTCAATTCAATACTTTCTATAAAAGCATCTTTTTGACTATTAAAAAGATTTTCGGCATCAGCTACACTCGTTATAGATACCCCCAATTGTTTGAAAGCCTCTTGATTCTCATCAATATATTTTTGTTTATCTTCCAGAGATTCTCCCAGAGCTTCATATTCACCACTCATTTTATGGAAATTCGCAACTGTAGAAGCAGACATATCTGCGACTTTACTTCTGAATGCTTCATTTGCCTTAGCAGCTTCGGCTTGCGAAGTCGTGTAATTATCCCATAGCAGAACTAACCCCGTAATGACAACAGAAAGTCCTAAAGTTAATGTAGCCATCAATGCTTGTGCAGCAACTGTCGAAATGCCCAAAGAAGTGGCAAGTGCCATATTTGCCGCAGTAAGTACCTGTTTTGCTCGTGACAAAAGAAGAGTATTAGCGACTCCTGCGCCATTCAAGACATTTGCTATCTGCTGTAAAGAATTGGTAATTGAAATCATTGTTTGTAGCTTAGTTTGAATTTGCGTCAGTCGAGACTGCTCTATCCCCAACAGAGATGCCGTATTAATAGCTACATTCATTCCAGAACTCATCAATTTCAAATCCTCTCTTACCGCTTTCAAATTTGAGAGTTTACCATCATCAGGAGATACTGAAGACGAAATATCTGCATTACTCTTTACTGCCGCCAATTGAGCAGTCAAGCCTGCCAACTCACTTTTCAAATTTCCAATTTCAGAACGTAGTACAATTATCATTGCTAGATTTTCCGTTTGGTCTATTTTTGCACTCATTGCCCGCTCAAAAACTTTCTGCATTGAAAGCAAACTGTTCTCTAATTTTTGGATCTCTTCATTCAGGTTAATGACTGATGAACTCAAATCATTAACTTTATCAGTAGTGCCTTGTATATTTTGCAAGGTATTACTATTCATAATGTTTTCTAAATCGATTGTTCCCATGTACTTGATATTGTTTAATATTACATCATTTATTCAATTAAAGCAACACAAACATACCATAGGAAAACCTATAACACAAATAAGTCTGTAACGCCTACATATATATATGTAAGCGTTACAGACTTATTATCAATAAAGAATGATTTATCAACTAGTATTGAATAGTAGTCAGAACTCCATTCTTAAAGTATAAATAACAACTTGAGGAGTATACCCATTGTTCTGTTGTTCCATCCGCACCAGACATTACATTTACTGATTTTGGAGCACCCCAAGATTCACGACACATAGCCTTGCTCCATCCGGTACGTACTTGATTCCTTATTATCAAATCCGCATTGACCTTACCATATTTTCGAGCTAAAGTTGCTTCCTTTTGTAGGCGAACTTTATACATCTCAGGAGTATCCAATCTTTCCATCTCCACACCAAGCGTAAGATCGGCATAAAAGTCACCATACTTATCGTGATGTAATAACAACAAAATATGATATTGATTTCCATCTTCAATACTTATGTCTGTACACTTTAGATGAGTCCCCTTAGGTATTTTTTCATATTTCCCTGTGCCAATCTTTTCTAAACCACTATCATCTTTATGGATGATTAGTTCCTTGCCAACATATTTCTGTTTCAGTTTTTCGATATAACCAACATTTATTAATGTTCTAAAATATGCATCCCTAGAATCAAAATCAAAATAAACAGTATCATAAGGAGCATCTTTCATGATAAGTTCATAAGAATAATTTGAGGCGAATTTCTTAGAACCATTCGTCGGATCTTCAATCAAACGGTTCACATAATAGTATTTACCAACAACAGATTCATAATCTGAGCCACGTTGCCCTTCTCCCACCGTAAACTTATATACTATAGAGTCAGGCAAATACCTCATTTTCCAATTCTTACGTACTAATGCAAAATACTCAAACCCAGGCATTGTAGTAATACCTGAATACACTCCCCATTTCTTAGCAATTGCATCATCATTCAAATACAAAGTCTGTCCCACCTGACTACGGAAGTTCTCCTGACAAATATTCTCCAAACTATCGTAAGGAGCAACAACTTCTTGTTCAGGAGTCTCTTCCTGAACCGTTTTAATCTTCGATATTTGTGCTATTGCTACATTATTAAACACAAACAATAGCATGAACAATACCAGTTTTGCTATAAAAAACTCACACTTGCTATTCATTACTGATAGGTTTACTGCTTTACAAATATCTCAGAATATCCATCCTCATCAACCAAAGTCATTTTAGTACCTTCGATTGTTCCATTCTCTTTATATCCATCAAACCAAGTTATTGAAACAGATGGAGCAGCATACTCATATTTTCCATTAGCCGTAAAACGACTTTCATCTTCTCCATGCAGTTTTTCTACAACTTCCACTGAGCATTCTCCATTCGTATGAAATTGTATAGTACGAGAGCATTCGTCGAAACCCGAAACGTCCTCATTACATACCCAAGTTGTGCCAGACAATGCATCTTTGTCATCATCATCTTTACAAGAGGAAAAAGCAATTGCGATAACAGCTATCGCCAAAAATAAATAGTTTTTCATATTAGTCATTTTTTTTAGTTTATTACCAAATTAATGAGGTAAATATACTCCTCATCTGTGGCATTTTTAGTCCAGTCGTGCTGAAATATAGTCATTCAATCAAAGAACCATCATTAAGGTTTAATTTGAATGATTTAATCGCTGTACTTCCATCTTCATATACTACCTCTATTCTGAAAGAAGCCGTATTACCTATAATCTCTATATTTTTTTGTTTAATGTGAACATCAAAAACTTCATTATATCCGTAATCCCATATAATATTCATGCTAGGAATATTATACATAACAATATAGTTGCTATCTATAGAAAGTGCACTAAACGTACCTATAGGAAATGAATCAAGCAAAATGTCAATATCTTTACTGTATGTACCTTTGGCTATTAGGCTTAAATCGTTTTTATAAAAAAAGATATCCCATGTGGAGTATTTCGACAAATTAACATTGGCTAGTGCAATTATTTCTTCATCATACCAATTTATCAATACATTAGGTCTACCTCTGCCAGTTGTATATTTTACACGTTTAACTATATTGTTATTACGAAGTTGTATAATTTCTGTTATTCCTAGACCATATTTATATTCTGAGTATTCCAATAATAGATATATACCATTCTTATTTTTCTTTATGTCTAAAATATAACATCCCTTGATTGTATAGTTTTGTTTTGTTCCAAAAGACAAATCTGCGATTTGATAAAGCCCTCCTTCTATTACGGTTGGGATCTCAACGATTTTATCTTGTGTGACTAAATCATATATACCAATATAATATGAAGTGTCTTTAATCCAAGTACAATATGTTTTTCCGTCAAAATCTATATTACTGTTTTTATCTGACACATTAGTGGGTTCATCCTCGGGTGAATCATATTCTTCGTTACCACATGATTGAAAACACAAGACAGCAAAGATTATTGCAATTGATAGTGTTAATTGTTTCTTCATAATATTTTGTTTTAGTGGTTGAAATATATTAGGAGTTCGTAAACTTTAGTCTAATGAATTGGTAAGAATTGAGCTGTTTTTTACATTAAGTTCTAAGTTTAACAAACTATTATAATACAAAAGTAATCAAATATTCTGTAATAGAATGTTGGATTCAAAATATTCTATTGAAAAATGTACAACATTGACGATGTGTAAATTAAAAAAAAAGCTTCCAACCCGTGGAAGCTCTTTTACTTGTCAAAGTGACAGCTTCATGTCAATGAAGCTGAAATAAGACTTCCATAACAATTATTTTTAGCTTTATGATGATAATTCAGTTATTTATTCATACTTTTGTGATTAAGGATTAGGTAGGGGACAACACACGAACTAACCATTATTCAATAAATATATGAAGTATGAATTTATAGGAAACAGTTATAAAAAGAGAGTGATAGATGTAAATCGAATTTACGACGAGCACTCAAAAGAAGGGTTGACCAACAGAGAGATTTTTAGAAAATTCATTTATCCTATCTATCGTATCTCTGAGAAGACTTTTTACAATTGTCTCAACGCAAGTGCAAGATTCCCGAATACGGAGAAGGATTCCAAGTAAAAAAAAGACCAGAGTTGATTAAAGAGATTGACATATCAGCCCCGGTCTTCTTATAAAACCAATCCTTATGCAGGAGTTACTGCCGGCGGATAAATGGCGTAACCGGCACCACCGTCAGCAGGGGCCAGCACTTCCAATTCGCACTCGATAGCCAACACCTCGCTACCGTTGATATTACCGGAAAGCTTAGCAGAAAGGCTACCATTGAAGACACGGATAGTATGACCGCTTGCACACTTGATGTCCGCAACGCCAACCAAATCTTCTACCGTTGCCGGTGGAGTATATGTACCGTCAGCAGCAACAGTACCTCCCATCACGTCCTTGCAATGCGCACCGTCAAGCTGGATAAGCTTGAAAGTAATTACGTTCGTACCATTGTTTTTGGTAATCACTTTCACCGGACCACCTTTCACCTGAGCGGCATTGATTTTCACCTTTTCAGGTTTATCTCCGCCCCACGCCAGGCCTTCTTCACTAATGTAACCCAATACTTTTTCACCAAACTTAAACTGGTCTAATCCATATGTAAGACCATCATTTACTTGTGCCATAATTTTAATTTGTTTTTAATTAATAAAATAAATAATCACTCAATTCTTCAATCAAGCATTTGCAGGAGAGCTTGCGGGAGGACAAAATGTACAGAGACGTTTCAGATTACCATTCGGCAATAGATAAACTAAAATACTGTTGCAGATATACACTGCAAAACTTATAAATAATATCTGCAGCAGTTATTTTCACTTTTTCCATCGCATCAATTATTCCCTATGTCGTTCTGATAAATAAAACGGATTTTGTTATATTATCCACACTGCTACTAAAACGATTTCGCAAAATCATTTCTCATATTCTCATAGAAAAGTATATTCATCTGATTACTAACATCATATATTATGAGAATAAAATTATTTACATGTATTTCTCATGGTTTTATCAAAAAAACATGCTTAAATCAATGCATTTCTCATACATCAAAAATAGTATTCTCATAGTCTAATCATCAACACTTAATAAACTACAGCAAAACCACCGTTCATCTTCACCATAACCAACTGATAATCAAAGATTATAATACTACAATCAATAGATTTTCAATAAGACATCTCTATCGTTGCACTCTAGTGAACAGATTCGTGCACTAGAGTGCACATATCTATCCACTCTAGTGCAACGGTCTGTTCACTGGAGTGGAATAATACGGATGAAGGCAGAAAAACACAATAATGTCTGTTGTGAAAGATATCTTATCTACCGACTTAACATACAAACTATGGTTATATTGCCTTCTACATATTAGTTTCTCGATACAAAGACAAGCATAATATGCAGCATGAGAAATGCGAAATAAAGTATGAGAAACACCTTCTTTAAAAGCATTTTATAGCTATAAATCATGAGAAATGCATGTAAACAATTTTATTCTCATAATACATAAAGCTAGTAATCAAGCGAATATACTTTTCTATGAGAATATGAGAAATGATTTTATTTTTTCTTATAGGAGAGCAGTTACACGTTATTAGCGAAAAAAAGAGAAGGCATGCGAAGTATTCTCATATAAAACCGTTCCTTTCAGCAACAGCGGTTACAGTAACTGCCGTTGCTGAAAGGAAACAACTGATTATGAGGTTTTACATATGACTAAGAATTTTCTTCCCTGTCATTCCGTATAAACTCTAGCAATCTTTCCACTGCTTCTTCTTCAGGAATATTCTTTTCTACGCATACCTTGCCTTTATAAAGACTGATTTTACCCCGTCCGGCACCGACATAACCGTAGTCTGCGTCCGCCATTTCACCGGGACCATTCACGATACAGCCCATGATACCGATTTTCAGTCCTGTCAGGTGTGAGGTAGCTGCCTTGATACGGGCAATTGTCTTCTCCAAATCGTAAAGCGTACGACCACAACCGGGACAAGAGATATATTCTGTTTTGGAAGTACGGGTGCGTCCGGCTTGCAGGATTCCGAAAGCAGTGGCGTCGACTACCGCATGGCTTAGATTACCTTGATTGAACAGGAATATACCATCGCAAAGTCCGTCAAAAATCAATGCGCCCATATCGGCGGCAGATTTTATCTGCAAATCCTCTGCATTATCTTCTGCATAATGTTGGAAGAAAACAACCGGGTTTTGCAAACCTTCCGTTGCCAGTTGATGCACCAATGCACGGTGTTCGCCCAAACGGTTCGGGTGATTGCTTTGGGAAACGACCACTACTTCAGGATGTTGCTTCAGGCAGGCAATTACTTCGTCCGTCTGTGCCATATAAGGCATAAACAGGAATTTGAGTTCTGCGTTACATCCGCCCATCAGCGGTAATTGCGCATGGTTATAAGCAGGCCAGGTGCCGGCTTCCCCTTGCCATACGTCTGCATCGAGGATATATTCCACGCCTGCTTCGCGTTGTTCGGGCAGAGCACGTCCGGCATAGATATAATCCGGGGTAAATTGAGGATTGACTTCCGTCTTTCCATCCATACGGTCGGCAATGACCACAGGCACGTGTTCTCCACCAATATTGCGAACAGCCTGCGTCTTCCGGCGTTCAGGCGACAGGTAATTGAAATCAGGTGCTTCCAGTCCCGGAATATAAGGATGGTTCTGCCTCAACAGAATGTAATCCACCAGTTTGCGGGCTACGGGGATTTCCGCTTCGGGCGCTTCGCTCAAAGATACACGGATGGTATCCCCCAATCCGTCACTCAACAACGCACCGATGCCGAGAGCAGACTTGATACGTCCGTCTTCTCCGTCTCCGGCTTCCGTCACTCCGAGATGCAGTGGGAAAGCCATGCCTTCTTTTTCCATTACGTCCACCAACAGACGGACGGTTTTCACCATCACGACCGTATTGGACGCTTTGATGGAAATCACCACGTCGGTGAAGTTCTGTTCAACACAGATACGGAGAAATTCCATGCAGGATTCCACCATCCCCGCAGGCGTATCACCATAGCGAGACATGATGCGGTCGGACAGAGACCCGTGGTTCACTCCGATACGGATAGCCGTGTGGTTCTCCTTGCAGATATTCAGGAAAGGAACAAACCGGTCGTGAATCTTACGTATCTCCTGAGCGTACTCCTCGTCTGTATATTCCAGTTTCTTAAAAGTACGCGCAGCATCTACATAATTCCCCGGATTGATACGCACCTTCTCCGCATATTGAGCCGCCACATCGGCAACCTTCGGATTGAAATGCACGTCGGCAACCAACGGAACCATATATCCCTGACTGCGCAAACCGATGTTGATATTCATCAGGTTTTCCGCTTCCCTGATGCCTTGCGTTGTCAGACGGACATATTCGCCACCTGCGTCAACAATACGCTTTGCCTGTTCCACACAAGCCTGCGTATCCTGCGTAGACGTATTTGTCATCGACTGGATACGAATAGAATTGGGGCCGCCCAACGGTACAGCCCCAATATTCACTTCTGTGGTTTCTCTTCGAAAATAATTGAATAGATCCATTAGTTCGTTTTATATTCAAACTTGACTTCTTTCAGTTCTTCGTTTGCTTTTACGATTTTCTTTTTCAGTCCTTCCTTGTAAGCTGCAAAAGCTTCCGCCAGCTTCTCGTCACTCAATGCAAGCATCTGGATGGCCAAGATAGCCGCATTCATCGCTCCGTTTATGGCAACGGTAGCAACAGGAATGCCCGGAGGCATCTGGATGATAGAGTAAAGAGCATCTACGCCATCGAGCACGGAGCCTTTTACGGGCACTCCGATAACAGGAAGTGTAGTGTTGGCCGCTATTACACCGGGAAGGGCGGCAGCCATTCCGGCAGCAGCGATAATCACTTTAATGCCGCGGTTGCGGGCATTCTTGGCAAACTCCTCCACAGCCTCAGGCGTGCGGTGAGCAGAAAGCGCGTTCATTTCGAACGGTACATGCATATCATTCAGCAGTTGTGCAGCCTTCTCCATGACAGGAAGGTCGGACGTACTGCCCATGATGATACTTACAATTGGAGTCATTTTGATTTACTATTTTACAATTTACTATTTACAATTTAAAGTGCGGTACGAATTATCCGTTTACCACAGCTTTATAAGCCTCAGCGTCCAAAAGGTCTTCAACAGCTTTCAGGTCTGCCGGTTTCATTTTAATCAGCCAGCCCTCGCCATAAGGATCTTTGTTCACCAGCTCCGGATTTTCTTCCAGTGCTTCATTTTGTTCCATCACTTCACCGGCTACCGGCAGGAAAAGGTCGGAAATGGTTTTCACTACTTCAATGGTTCCGAATGTCTCACCGGCTTCCAACGTTTCACCAACAGTGGGTATGTCTACGAACACAATATCACCCAGTTGTTCCTGAGCATAGTCTGTGATACCAACATAAGCAATGTCTCCTTCAATGCGAATCCATTCGTGTTCGCTTGTGTACTTCAAATTCTGTGGAAAGTTCATAATAATTAGTTTTTAGGATTTATACTGTTTTAAAATAAAAATACTCGAAATAACAGGTTCATCACCGGATGAAGCACCAAAAGGGCACATATCAGTCCGACTGCAAAACCGGAAAGCACCTCACCCAGCGTATGATGCCCCAGGATAATCCGCGCAGAGCCGAGTATGCCGGCTATCAATATGAACAGGCATAGCCACACTACCGGATTATAACCGAACAACGCGCTGAAAGATACCAGTCCGCCAATCACGCCACCCATACCGGCCATATGTTCGCTCAGTTTCCATTTCAGATTTACTCCGATACAGATGACGGACACGACCAAAGAGGTAAGAATGATGCCTGTCATATACCAGGGGATATTCAGTTTGCGCATCATCAGCCAACAGAACACATATGAGATGATGGTCAATAGAATAGGTATATAGCGTTTCTTACGTTCGCCCAGCTCCTGACGGTCAAATCCATTGATCTTGCGAAACAGGAAAATCGTAATGGTGGGTGTCAGTATGGTGAAACAGTAGACTATTCCCAACACTATCAACTTATACTGCATCGGCATGATACGAAGATAAGAAAACAGGAATAACACCAGGAATGATAAAAACGGGATAGAAAATGGGGTAAACACCATCGAAGTGACTCGCGCCACTTGCAACATTGTCTTATCCGCTATGATATGCTCTCTTTCTCTGTCCACTCTTCTTTTTATTACTGATTACTAATTACAAATTATATATCTCTTAGCCCCCGACCGGTCATTATTTCCTTAGCCGTGCCACGGGAATATTCAACTGTTGGCGATATTTCGCTACCGTCCGGCGGGCAATAGGATATCCTTTTTCTTTCAGAATGTCTGCCAATTCATCATCGGTCAGCGGTTTCTTCTTGTCTTCGCTGTCGATACATTCTTTCAGAATCTTGCGAATCTCGCGGACAGACATTTCTTCTCCGTCTTCCGTTGTATATCCGTCGACAAAAAAGAATTTAAGCTGATAGATTCCGAAATTCGTCTGCACATATTTACTGTTGCTGACACGGGAGATGGTCGATATATCCAGTCCCGTACGTTCGGCCACATCTTTGAGAATCATCGGTTTCAACAGCGATTCGTCTCCTTCGAGGAAGAAAGGGCGTTGCAAGTCAACGATTGCCTGCATAGTAGTCATCAATGTGTTCTGACGCTGTTTGATGGCATCGATGAATCCTTGTGCCGCGTCCATTTTCTGTTTCAGGAACATCATCGCTTCCTTAGATTCTTTAGACTGGTTGGCCTTATTTCTGGTATGTTCTTCCACCATTTCCGTAAAGTCCCGGCTCATGCGGAGTTCGGGGACATTGCGGTTATTGAGGCTTATATTAATCGTTCCGTCATCATATGTTTCTACGATGAAATCGGGAACAATCTGCTGAAGGTTCCTGCCGATAGCTTCTCCCAACGAAGCACCCGGACGGGGATTCAATTTGGTAATTTCACTGATAACCTCTTTGAATGTCTCTTCGTCAATATCCAGTTTCTTTATTATCTTTTCCCAGTGCTTACGTGTGAATTCTTCATAGCAGTCACGAATCACACGTTCTTCGAGGTCGAGTATAGAACCGGACGTTTTTTCTTCGTCTTTCTTCCGGCAAATCTGTATCAGCAGACATTCCTGAAGACTGCGGGCACCGATACCTGCCGGATCAAAGTCCTGCAAGATGAGCAATGCCTCTTCGAGTTCTTCCTCTGTCGATTCTATGCCGGCATAAATAGCCAGTTCGTCACAGATGCTTTCCAGTGATTTGCGGAGCAGCCCGTCATCATCCAACGAACCGATCAGGTATTCCACCAGTTCGCATTGGTGTTCTGTCAAATTCCGTTCACGAAGTTGCTCTTTCAGGATTTCATAAAAAGAGGTGGTGTCGGAGAATGGAATATTTTCCGCCTGATCGTCTTTCGAGCGGTTATTCTCCTGCAGTTTATAATCGGGAATATCGTCTTCGGTGAGATAGTCACTTAAAGAATCATAATCGTTAGCATCATTCTCCATGCCGTCTTCCACACTGTCGGTGTCGGCATATTCATCGGATGCACTTTCTTCTTTGCCTTCTTCAAGTGCCGGATTTTCAAGCAGTTCGGCATGGATACGGTCTTCCAGCTCCACTGCGGGAAGTTCCAACAATTTCACGACCAGAATCTGCTGGGGCGAGAGCGTCTGTACTTGCTGTTGCGCCTGAGATTGTATTTGACGGGAACCTTGTGCCATATTCGTTTTTGCTTTCTACTATTTCTCGCTACAAAAGTAACTTTTTAACGAGAGATTACACAGATTAAGGGGATTATTTTTAATCCTATAACACAAAATTCGTTATCTTTGTTGCACGAACTTAAAAATTAGGACCATATGTTTGCCAAAGAAACGTATATGCAGCGGAGAGCCCTGCTGAAAAAGAATATAGGCTCTGGAGTATTGTTATTTCTTGGAAATGACGAGTGCGGACTGAATTACGAGGATAACACGTTCCGTTACCGGCAGGATTCTACCTTCCTCTATTATTTCGGGCTTTCATGTGCCGGACTTTCGGCAATCATAGATATTGATGAAGACAAGGAAATCATTTTCGGTGATGAACTGTCTATTGACGCTATCGTATGGATGGGGTCACAACCGACATTGCGCGATAAGTGCGAACGTGTGGGTGTGGCTAATTTAATGCCGTCTGCCGAGATTGTAAGTTATCTTCACAAATGCGTACAAAAAGGGAAAGCGATTCATTATCTGCCCCCTTACCGTCCTGAGCACAAATTGAAACTGATGGACTGGCTGGGGATACCGCCTGCACGCCAGGAGGGCTCCATACCTTTCATCCGCGCCGTCATAGCACAACGTAACTATAAATCCGCAGAGGAAATCGTAGAGATAGAAAAGGCTTGCGACATGACTGCCGATATGCATATCACAGCGATGAAAGTACTTCGTCCGGGTATGTACGAATATGAGGTGGTAGCGGAAATGAACCGGGTAGCGGAATCCAACAACTGCCAACTCTCTTTTGCCACAATTGCCACCATCAACGGTCAGACGCTGCACAACCATTATCACGGTAATCTTGTGAAACCGGGTGATTTGTTCTTGATTGATGCCGGTGCGGAAGTTGAATCAGGATATGCAGGCGATATGTCGTCTACGATTCCTGCCGACAAGAAGTTCACGACCCGCCAGCGTGAAGTGTACGAAATTCAAAATGCAATGCATCTCGAATCGGTGAAAGCTCTCCGTCCGGGAATTCCTTATATGGAAGTCTACGAATTGTCCGCCCGTGTGATGGTAGAAGGCATGAAGGCACTCGGACTGATGAAAGGAAATGCAGAGGATGCTGTCCGCGAAGGTGCTCATGCCCTGTTCTATCCGCACGGATTAGGTCATATGATGGGGCTGGATGTACACGATATGGAAAATCTGGGAGAGATATGGGTAGGATACAACGGTCAGCCGAAGAGTACACAGTTCGGTCGTAAATCACAGCGTCTCGCCATTCCGTTGGAACCGGGATTTGTACATACTGTAGAACCGGGTATTTACTTTATTCCCGAACTGATTGATATGTGGAAAGCGGAAAAGAAATTCGCTGATTTCATCAACTATGACGTAGTGGAGACCTACAAGGATTTCGGTGGTATCCGTAACGAGGAAGATTATCTGATTACAGAAACAGGCGCTCGCAGACTGGGCAAGAAGATTCCTCTGACACCGGAAGAAGTAGAAGCTTTGAGATAAAAGTTTTCTGCCGGAAATAAAATTCTGCCACTGATTATACAACACATACCTGTATAATCAGTGGCAGAACTTTATCGCTTCAATCGTTTTACTTGTTTTTAATCGTCCCAATCAGACAAAGGCAGAGTCTTTTTCCCATACCACTTCATCCACGCATACGATTTTCTTTTTCTGATATAAAGCGTGTCACCACAATTTTCTATCGCTTCCCAATCGAAAACCGAATGAGGGCGGAATGACTTTTCCAGCCAGTAAAACAAATGATATGTCATGAAGGGGAGTATCATCCACCACCATGAAAACACTAATGACAAAACTAAGGCTGGCAACAGCGTCAAAAGGAAACACTCCCAAAACTGCCTTGCATGAATCCGCAGTTCCATATCTTCCCACACTTCCAAATACTTATATCGGGTAAAGAAAAAACCACCGAACATAAAGTAATGACTCTTATTCTTCCCTTTTCCTAAGAACCATTTTGCTAAAAGATTATTGTAACAAATCATATTCTCTCTCTTTTTCGTTGTATGTTTATTCATAACAGAATAGATAACCAAAGGTTCAATGTTTTAAAGTCTAATAGAACGTTCAGGCGCTATTTTTTTGAAAATAGAATCTAATTATCATCTATTTTGTATCTTTTTTGCAGTTTTACAGCATAAAAAAATCCTTGTGTTCTCATTGCAGAAAACACAAGGACAAATATATTCTTGCTTATAGCCCTACTTAATATTTAAAGCTGCTTCCACCCAAAAACTCGCGAAGCAGGGAAGTCGGCGGAATTTCCTTATCCTGTACCGGAACAAAATATTTAATGAATTTCAGCAACCGGTAGGCTTCACAATATTCGGGACAGTTGCGCGGCACTCCCATCAAAATAGGCTCCGCATGCAGACGAAGAACGGCAAACTCAAAGAGTAATGCCGAATTGAACATGACATCGGCATTTTCCTGATAAGGGAATATCCACTTGTCTTCACCGGCACGTACACTAGGCCAGCGTGAAATGGTTTCGCGGGCGGAATATCCACGATAATTGAAGTCACGGATAATACGGCGCAACAGACGGTTGTCGGTTGTCGGAATCCAGTTATGGTCGTCCAGGGAAATGGTAGTCAGTGCAGACACGTAAATCTTGAACTTGCGTTCAGCCGGTATGTGGGGAGTCAGTTCGGGATTCAGCGCATGAATACCTTCCAGGATTAAAATCGTGTTATCCTCTATTTTCAGTTTGTCTCCTTTATACTCTTTCTTGCCGAGGGAGAAGTTGAAACGGGGAAGTTCCACCTCCTCGCCACGAAGCAGGGCTTGCAACTGCCGGTTGAACAAATCCAGGTCGAGTGCGTAAAGTGATTCATAATCGTAGTTTCCGTTTTCATCCAGAGGAGTGTCTTCTCGGTCCACGAAATAATTATCCAAAGAGATGGGATAGGGTTTCAAACCGTTTGTCATCAACTGGATAGAGAGACGCTTGCTGAAAGTCGTCTTTCCCGAAGACGACGGCCCGGCAATCAATACAAGTTTCACACGGTTGCCGTTCTCTCCCCGGTGGAAAATAGTATCGGCAATCTGGGCTATCTTTTTCTCCTGCAAGGCTTCGGCCACATTAATCAGGTCTGTGGCGTGCCCTTCCTCACAAACCAGGTTGAAATCCCCTGCGTTGTTGAGTCCCATGATATAACTCCAGTTCAGATATTCCTTAAAGACGTCCAGCATCTTCTCCTGCTTCACAACATCTTCCAATACTTCGGGATTCTCGCGGCTCGGAATCCGAAGAAGCAGCCCATCGTAATATTTCACGATGTCGAACAATTTAATATAGCCGGTACTGGGCAGCAGATTACCATAATAATAATCGACCGTATCGCCCAACGTATAGTAATAGGTATAGAGGGAGCCGGAAGTTTCGAGCAGCCGCACTTTGTCATCCATCCCCCGCTCGCTGAAAACGCGTACCGCTTCCGCCGTATGACATTCGATGCGGTGATAAGGTATATTCTCCGCAATAATATCCTGCATCCGCTGCTTGATGCGTCTCACATCTTCCAGTTCAATGGGACGCCCGATACGCAGATTACAGAAATAGCCTTTCGACACGGGGTGTTCTACAAACAGCTTGCCTTCGGGAAACAACTCTGTGACAGCCTTGAACAATACAAAACAGAGTGAGCGGACATAAGTACGCATTCCGGACTGGTCCCGCACGTCCAGAAACTCTATATCCTTATTGTTATATACTCTAAAATTAAGTCCCTCAGAGCGGTTATTGACCTTAGCGCTAACCACTTGATAAGGAAAATTAAGATTAAAACCGTAATAAATATCCAAAAGTGAGCTTCCGATAGGGAATTCTTTAGAAATATTGTTATTTTTGCAACATATTTGTAACATCTGTTTCATCGAGTTCGTTAAAAGGTGAATAATTTGGG